>Ga0307376_10001728_pt1 | contig 22751 bp, 23 predicted proteins | sample TR2MG_FD_202536 | JGI IMG/M metagenome (GOLD analysis project Ga0307376, IMG submission 202536) | Soil microbial communities from Risofladan, Vaasa, Finland - TR-2 | ecosystem: Environmental > Terrestrial > Soil > Coastal area > Acid sulfate soil | place: Finland: Risofladan, Vaasa | collected...
TAAAAAGGCAAGTGTCACCAAGGAAAAGTTAACCATACATGGTAGGTGGCGGCTGTATCCCGCCTTTAAAAAGACGGGGATTAGCCGCCCTTTATCCTAAAGACTGATAAGGGGGGATCGAGATGCAGTTAGAGCAGCTTATAGAAGGACACCAAGCACAACTGGGTAGTACGAAATGGGAAGGGACATTCCGTGATTACCTGGGTTATCTGAAGTCCAACCCCCAAATCTGCATGTTTTCGCACGCCAGGATGTTCAGGATGATCGAATCAGCAGGCGTCCAAACCAACCACGATGGGAAAGTCTACACCTTTTTTCAGGACCATCTGTTCGGCATAGACAAACCGGTGGCCAAATTTGTCGATGTGATCTCCGCCGCGGCCAAAGGTCTCGATACCCGCAAGCGGATCCTGCTCTTGGTCGGGCCGGTTGGTTCCGGCAAGTCCACGCTGGCCATCCTTTTGAAACGCGGCCTGGAAAAGTTCTCGCATACCGAAGAGGGCGCGGTCTTTGCCATCCGGGGCTGCCCTTTGAACGAGGAACCGCTGCACCTGGTCCCTCGTTCCCTGCGGCCGCAAGCCGAGAAGGAACTGGGCGTGAGGATCGAAGGCGATGTCTGCCCGCAGTGCCGCTGGGCCCTGGAGAACGAATTTGCCGGCGACATCTTCGCCATGCCCGTACACAGGGTCGTCTTTTCCGAACAAAACCGCACGGGTATCGGCACTTACGTCCCTTCCGACCCGAAGAGCATGGACATCTCCGACCTGGTGGGCGGGCTGGACTTGGCGGCCGTGGCCAGGTACGGCAACGAGGGTGATCCCCGGGCCTGGAATTTCAACGGGGCCCTGGAGGCCGCCAACAGGGGTATGTTCGAGGGCGTGGAAATGCTCAAGATGCCGATCGAGTTCATCTATACTTTTATCACCCTGACCCAGGAACAGAACATCAAGGCCGGAAGGTTCGCGCTTCTCTATGCGGACGAGGTCATCATCGCCCACACCAACGAAACTGAGTTCGCTAACTTCATCGCTCAAAAGAGAAACGAGGCCCTGCATGACCGCGTGCTGGTCGTTAAGATCCCCTACAACCTGATAGTACGGGAGGAAATAAAGATCTACGAGGGCATGATCCGTTCGGCCAGCCTCGACTGCCATGTCGCCCCGCACGCCCTGGAGGTGGCCGCCCAGTTCGTGGTTCTCTCCCGGCTGAAGGAATCGAAAAAGAAGAATACTTCCAACGTCACCAAGATGAAACTCTACAACAGCCAGCACGTCCAGGGATTTACCCCGGAGGATACGAAGGAACTGCAGCGGGAATTCCCCGACGAGGGCATGACGGGCCTGTCTCCCCGCCACATAATCGACACCATCGCCAATGTTATCGTGAAACACGGCGCCAGGTGCATATCACCTATCCAGGTGCTTCTGGAGGAAAAGGACGTAGTGGAAAAGGGCCGGCACGTGGACATTGAACAGAACAAGGAAAGGCTTGTCGCCCATATCGCCGAAGTGCGTTCATTGTATGACGAGGCGGTAAAGAAAGAACTGCAGAAGGCCTTTGTTCACTCGTTCGAGGACACCGCCCAGCAGCTTTTCAACACTTACCTCGACCACATCCAGGCCAACACCGAGAAGACCAGGGTCAAAGACCCGGTTACAGGCGAGGATGTGGATCCGGACGAGAGAATCATGAAAGGCATCGAGACGCATATGGGTATTTCCGACTCGTCGGCCAAGGGCTTCCGGGAAGAAGTGCTGCGCAAGATCGGCATAGCGTCGCGGCGGGGGGAGACTTTCAAATGGGATACCCACCCGGCGCTCAAGGAGGCCATCGAAAAGAAGCTCTTCGAGGACTCAAAGTCGGTGATCAGGACCACGGTATCGGCGATCAACCCGGACCAGGATCACGTCAAGCGTATCGATGCAGTGGTCGAGGCCCTGAAGAAAGATGGGTACTGCGACATTTGCGCCAGGGAACTCCTGAGGTACGGGGCCCAGTTGCTGATGAGGTGAACCAGGGAGTCGCTCTCCGGGGCCGGGAGTGCCGGACCCGGAGAGCGTCATCAAAATGTCTTCTTTCAGGCTGTGTGGCCGTCCCGTGAGGGTGGCCATACAGCCTGAAAGGGCTGCCGGGAAATAGCACGGGGAACAGGGTGCTTGCTTTCCCCGATTTTGCATAGTAAAATATTTGCATAATAGGGAAAAGAGGCAGTGGCATTGCCTACTTTCTGCGAATACCGGGTTATCGATATGCGGCCAATGCTCTGGGGTGAGGTGTTTGAACAATTCAAGGATCAAGATTTTTTCAAACAGGTCAAGGAAACTGTTGTTTGGCCCAATAATGTGAATCTCTGCCCGGACACCCTGTATTCTGAAAGCCAACCAGTTACATTTCCCACTTCAGTTGGTGTGCAACAGGCCCTTGTGGGGCAGCCCTCTGTCAAAACATGACATCCATCCAGATTTGCCCAGTTATTCTTAACCTGCCAAGGGGCAGGACCACCGAATATTGCATCCCTTTTACCCGGGACACTCAATCCATTCGTCAGAATCATGTCCTTACCAGGCCTGTGAGGTGTTGAGGCGGCGCGGTCATTTTACCGTTCGGTCTGCCTTGCGGAAGCTCCTGGAGGAACCGCCGGCCCGATGCCGAAGTATATGGATGATCCGTCGGGACGGGGCCCTTTATAAAATCCGGCCAGCGGGGAAACTACGGCGAAGAGAGGTGAAAGCCCCGGACGGGATGAAGTGCCCCGTTCCGGGGTGGACTTTGACGGTGAGCGAAAAAGTATTGCAGGCGGTGCGGGAAAAGGCCGTGGACAAGCGTCTGTCGTGTGCTGAGGCCAGGCGGCTGGCCGCGGAATTGAATGTGCCCGTGCAGGAGATCGGCCGGGTGGCCGACGAGTTGAAGATCAAGATCGTGGCCTGTGAGTTGGGCTGCTTCTAGTCACCCCCCATGACCTGGGTGCCGTCGCCGCTCTGGGCTGAACCAGGCTGAAAGTTTTCACCTGGCCGCGGGCCGGGGTTCTTTCCCCCGGCGACGAACTCGTAGCGGTGTCTACCGTCCGGTCCGGGTCAGGTGCGCAACATCAACTCGGTCATCCTGGTCGGTATGGTGGAGGAGGACGGGGGCCGGCCGGTTTTTTACGGGATAGTGCCGGACCGGCTGCCCCAGATCAAGGCCGCCCTGCACAAGGCCGTGCAAGAGCCCGACCTGGTCCTATTGTCCGGCGTAGCTCGGTGGGCAGACGGGACCGGGCTGCGAAGGCGGTCGCTCTCTCGGCGAGCCGGAGCTGATCTTCCACAGTCTGGACCTGCGGCCGGGCAAGCCGACCATCGGTGCCGGGGCTGGCGGAAACCGGTTGGCGCCTGCCTGGCGGGGTGGAGGAACTGCCGGTGGCTACCGCGCGCGGGCGGTGACCGCCGCGCCGGTTTATGCCGCCGTGTCCTCTCCACTATCACGCCGCAGCTATGGACCGGAAGCACCTTCGCTTGCGGGTCCTGGCGGCCGGGATATGTTTGGTTGTAGCTATGGAAGTTAATAGTTCATGGATGACAAGCTGGGCAAGGCAGACATAGAAAAATACCTCAAATTGTTGAACGAAAGGTTAAGAAAAGAGAATATTATCGGGGAGGTAGTCTTGTTCGGCGGGGCTGTTATGAGCAGGGAGCAAACAAAGAACATAGATGCCGTCTATTATCCAAAGCAAGTCATTAATCGGATTATTCGCGACATGGCAAATGAATACGGCTTGAGAGGTAATTGGTTAAATGACTCTGTGGAGGATTTTTTGCCAAGTGAATATGATAGAGAAAAGGTTAAAGATTATGGAAATTTGATTGTCTATTCCCCGTCTGTAGAATATATTTTCGCAATGAAGTGCTATGCTTGCAGAATATTGGGTGAAAAATCGGACATTGACGACATAGGGTTTTTGTTAAGGTGCTTAAACATTAAAGATTATGATACTGCCATAAGGATTATTGGTAAGTTTTATAGTGTAGATATGCTTCCTGTAAAGGCAAGGTATGTCCTGGAGCAGTTGATAGGAGAACTATCATGACCGTGCAAGAATTATTAGAAAGACAATAGGAAACAAAAAGGATTTTGGCTTTTTCATTCGCAATTTCTTGGACGATTTCTATGGCTTTGATCAAGCCAACCGGCAAAAAGCCATGGTCTCCAACTTAACATACGACGAAAACTGCCGGAGGGAGCTCTCTTTCGTAGCGGCGGTTATAGAAAAACTATGCAGCGATTGTGGTTTGGCATGCCCGGCATGGGTGTTCGACAGAAGGTTCTATTTGGCTGACCCGGTTTTCCCCGAGTTTCTGGAACGAACCGATCCGGGAAAGAAAAGCAAACTGAGGATATTGCTAATGGTGGAATCGTCACCCCAATTCAAGGTGAGGAACATATTCGTATCGAGGAATTGCTTGGCCCGGGCTTAGGCAGAAGTCTCTTGTTTTGTGCCAACGCCCTCACGACGGACCTGTTCCCGGCCTTATCTCCTGAAAAAACCAGCCTCTAGCCCGTTACAATAATTCCTCCAGCGGTGTCATATCAGCAGGAGCTCCTAAAGGCCCGAGGGGGAGGGGTGAATCGCGATCACCGAAAAGGGCGGTCCCATGCCGGAAGAAACCTACCGGGCCATCTACGACAGCGGTTTCCGGGAATTGCGCGGACGGCTTTACCCCCTGCTGGGGTCCTGGCCCCTGGCCGAAGACATAGCCCAGGAGGCCTTTCTAAAGCTCTACCTGCAGCCGCCGGCCGAAACCGGCAAGGCCAGGGCCTGGCTGTACCGGGTGGCCACCAACCTCGCCTATAACTGGCACCGGCAGGAAAAAAGAAGAATAGAACGGGAAGAAAGGTTTCCGGGGAACCGGGACCACGGTGAAACGGCCGAAGATGCCGCCCTGCGCCGGATGGAGGCGGCCCGTGTCCAGGAGGTCCTCGCCAAGCTCGGCCTGCGGGACCGGACCTGTCTCTTTCTCAAGTTTGCCGGCTTCAAGTATGCCGAGATAGCGCGCATCGTGAACATTGATCCCGCGACCGTAGGAACCGTAATGGCCCGGGCCCAGGCCAAGTTTCAGAAAGAATACCTGCGCAAGGAGAGGTGAGCGCCGTGTGTTATGAAGAAGGTGACTGGCAGGCCTACCTGGACGAGGAAGTTAGCACGGAAAACCGCAAGGCCATGTCCGGCCACCTGGCGGACTGCCTGATCTGTCGGCGGCGGCTCGCCTTGTTAAGAGACAACCAGGAATTCGTTACCGGCAAACTGGCTGCTTTTCTGGCGGCCGAACCGGTAGAGAGGGAAAACGATCCGTTGGCCCATAAGAAAGGGGTGTTTTTCTTGCAGCCGAGATACAAAAAGATACTGGCCCCGGTTGCCGCCGCGGTCCTGCTTGCCGGCGTCCTGAGCTACGGCCCGGCCCGGACTTATGCCGGCAACCTGCTTAGCATCTTCCGGGTGCAGAGCGTCCAGACCATTTCGCTCAGCCAGCAGGATGTAACCCAACTGCGGAGCCTTTTCGCCAAAGGCGGCCAGGTGGATATCCGCAACTTCGGCAAGATCGAAACCAGCGGCCGGGCTTCCTGGCAGGCGGTTTCCCCGGCGACCGCCCAGGCCGCGCTCGGGGTGCCGGTTCAGGTACCCCCGGCACCGGCGGGCTATGCCGCCCCAGCTCTCAGTCTGAGCAATCCGTCCAGTATAACCATGACCCTGGACGTCAAAAACATCAATAGCTACCTGGGTTCGCTGGGCGACACCACCCTCCTGCCGGCGGGTTTGGAGGGCAAACCCTTCACCGTGAGTGTGCCGGCTATCTTGCAGATGCGTTACAGCCCGGCCGGCGGCGGACCGTCCGTCACCGTGAGCGAGGCCCGGAGCCCCGTATTGGCCATCCCGGACGGCGTCGACCCGAACGCCCTGCGGAACGCTCTCCTCGACATTCCCGGCCTGCCTTCCGACCTGACGGCCCAGCTGGCCGCGGTTAACGACTGGCAGCATACCCTGCTGATTCCCAGCGTGGACGGTCAGTCCACCCAGGTGGATGTCGGCGGGACCCAGGGAGTGTTCGTTAACCTGGGCAAAGGCAACTCCGGGGAAGGCAACGCCATAGGACCTCAAAACGCCCTGGTCTTCGAGAAAAACGGCGTCGTCTACGCTGTCCAGGGTCCCCTGACCCAGCAGGAAGCCGTCGCCCTCGGGAGTCATTTGAGTTAGATGATAATTGAAACCGTCAACCTGACCAAAGTATACCGGACGGGTGCCGGGTGCCGGGAAATCTCCCTCGCGGTGGCCGAAGGGCAGATTTTCGGCCTCCTCGGCCCCAACGGGGCCGGCAAGAGCACCCTGGTCAAGATGCTGGTGGGCTTGATCTTTCCGACCGGCGGGGAGGCCCGCCTCCTGGGCCGCCCCCTGGGTGACGTCGATGGCCGGCGCAAGATCGGCTACTTGCCGGAGAATTTCCGCTACCACGACTGGTTGAGTGCCCGCGAAGTGCTTCGGTTCCACGCCGGCCTGGCCCTGATGCCGGGACCGGCGGTGGAGGGGCGGGTGCGGGAACTCTTGGATCTGGCCGGCCTCGGCGCCCAGGCCGACCAGAAGGTAGGCACGTTCAGCAAGGGTATGCAGCAGCGCCTGGGCCTGGCCGTGGCCCTTCTGGCCGATCCGGACCTGCTGTTCCTGGACGAGCCCACCTCGGCCCTGGATCCCCTGGGCCGCCTGGAGGTGCGGGAAATAATCGCCGGGCTGAAGGCGCGGGGCAAGACCGTGTTCTTGAACAGCCACCTTTTGAGCGAGGTGGAGATGGTCTGCGATGCGGTGGCCATCATTGACCGGGGGCGGATCGTGGTGAGCGGCCGTACGGCGGATCTTCTTTTCAGCTCGGAACTGGAGATCGAAGCGCAAGGAGTGTCGCGCGAGACCCTGGCCGCCCTGGAACAAAAATACGCCGGTCTGACGGTGACCGGCGACAAGATAATTCTGCCCGTGGGCGGCCGGGAAGAAATCCCCGCCGTGGTCGCGGACCTGGTGGCCTGCGGTGCCAGGTTGTACGGCCTGCAGATGCGGCCGGCCACCCTGGAGAGCCTGTTCGTCAAGGCGGTAGGGAAAGGATCAATACATTGAGGACGATTATCGCGTTGTCCATCCGGGAAGCGTTCCGGAAGAAAATCTTCCTCCTGGCCGTTGTCTTTGCGGTCATCTACGCGGTGCTGTTCGGACTGGGCGCGCACGCTGCGTTCACGGCAAGAACTTATCCGCTCCAAAAGATCCTGGTGCCGCTGCTGATGTCCCAGTTGCTCTCGGTCGGTCTCTACTTCGGCAGCCTCCTGACCGGCTTTCTGAGTATCATTGCCGCCGCGGGTTCGATCTCCGCCGATATTGAGAGCGGCATCATGCACTCCGTGCTGGCGCGCCCGGTCCGGAGGATGGAAGTGATCCTGGGTAAATTCATCGGACTCGCGGTGGTTCTGTGTGCTTTTGCGGCCTTTCTCTTCCTGGAGATAGCCTTCGTGGTCAAATACGTGGCCGGATTTTCGCCAGCATCCCTGTGGCCCGCCCTGTTGATCTTCTGCCTCCAGCCGCTCATCCTCATAGCCCTGGCCGAACTGGGTTCCACGGCCATTAACACGGTGGCCAACGGGGCCTTGGTTTTCATGCTCTATCTCCTGGCCATCGTGGGAGGCATGGTGGAACAAATCGGCGCTCTTTTGGGATCTCAGAACATGGTTAATACCGGCATAGTCGCAAGCCTGGTCCTGCCGGCGGACGTCATCTACCGTAAGGTGGCCGCCCTCATCCTGCAGGCCGGCGGTCCCTGGGCCAACACCCCCTTGAGCGGCGCCGGCAACCTCGGTCCCTTCGGCAGCCAGTCCGAGCCGAGTCTGTGGATGATGGCGTACGTGGTCGTCTATATAGCGGTGCTGTTACTCTGGGCCGCCAGGGTCTTCGGCCGGCGGGACATCTGAACCCCGCAGGCAGCCCAGTGTTGCCGGGACCCTGCGGCGGCAGCGCCACTTGGCCAGAGGGTCCGGGTCGGGAGGTGGCGGATTCTCCACAAAGATAAGTTGCCACAAGTTGCGGGTAGGTTCAGGCAGGCTTTGCAGACCGTAGTAATCCCGCCGGAAGACCTCGCGGACTTTCGCGGTGCCGAACTGGTCGAACAGCCACTCCACCTGCTCCCAGCTACCCCGGGATAGCGCGGTACATATGATCATCTCAGCGCATGTGGCCGGGTCGATCGACTCGAAAATATAGTTGTGAAAAAGCGGCCGGAAGGATTCGGGCAGGATCACCGGTCATTCCCCCTTTCCCCGATTTGGGCCAGCACTTCCCGGGCCTTCCCGGCAAGGAAGCATTTTACCGCTTCTTCCGAAAGAGACCGGCCGGGGACCATATCCAGGGCTGCTTTCCGGTCCGGCAGGTCTTCGAAAAAGACCAGCTGTTCCAGAAACAATCTGGCGGAGAAGAGGGTCTCTCCCTCCAGGGTGAACTTGCGTGGGGCGTTGGTTATGATGTATTCCAAAGTGACCAGCTCTTTTTGCAGGAGGAAATAAAGGTCGATGTAGTCACGGAATGCGGCCCTCCGGCCCAGGCAGTAGGCCTTCATCAGGGCGATTTCCCGGACGGGGGCCAGAGATATGCCGTGCAGGTGGGGATCGATGGTTTCTCCTGTCACCAGCGGTTCGAGCAGCCCGAAGGGGTAGGCCAGGAAGGTCACCCTAGTTCCGTTGATACGCAACATTATCTGCTCCGGTTGCTTTTCTTCTACAATCGTCCTCTTTGAGCCTAATACCTTCCTTATGGTTCCGGAAATGGCGGGAAGGTCAATTTTCTCCTGCAACCCCAACTGAAAAAAATCCAGATCAATAGAGCGGCGGTGAGCGGTCTGCAAGGCCAGGGCGGTTCCTCCGGCCAGATAGAAGCGGCCGGCCAGGGAACTGGATCCGATGGCCGTCAGAACGTCCAGGGCAGCTTCATCAAGGATGTTCTCAAACGGGTTCATTTTGTTGCCTTCCTTCCGCCTATCTTCCCACGGCCCAAAGGCCGTCTTTTCCGAAGAAACTACAAGTATTATACTCTCTAACCCACCATTATGTCAAAATTACATGCCTAACCTGTCAAAACATGCTTTTGCACTGGGGAACCTAAGCCACGGGGGCGTTGACTTTCCGTTCCCATGTGCCGGGGTCCGCCCCGCATGACGGCGGCCGATGTTTTTGGACGTTGTTTTACTGCTTTCAGTCACGGTTTTGCAGGTTTAAAGCAAAAGCGGTTAAGATGCCCTTATTATGAAACTGTCGGCCGGCGAAAAAAGCGACCCCGGAAAGAGGATTCGGCACCAGTCTGGTGGAATCTCCCCCAAGGTAAAGTATGGAATAGAACACATATTCGGGAAAATGGGAGAGGATGTCATGTTTTTCAAGAGAGCGGCCATAGCAATACTGGGTCTGGCGGTCGTTATATCCTTCTGGGTACCGGCAACCCGGGCGCAGGTTGCCTACAGTAGCGTCGGTACCAGTGCTATGATCTTATCCAGCGTAGGTGGCGGTTTTGTTTCGGGCGGGGGCGGAACGCCGTCGGTGGTGCCGCCTGCCGGCGCCATTACCTCGACGCAGGCCATTGCCGCGGTCACCAAATACTTCACGCCGCCCGAGGGCGCTACCGTCAATGCCAATTATTCGGGCAACCAATTCTTTAACGGCAAGCAAAGCCCGACGTGGAATATCAACTGGTTTGTTGAGTCCTCCGGCCCATCGTCGGGAGAGGCTGCCGAGAGTATGTGGGCCAGCGTCGATGCCATGACCGGCCGGATTCTCAACTTCAGCGGTCAATCCCCCCCGGGGGCCTCAAAGCAGGGCTCGTCCGGCAAAACCTATTCCTACCAGCAGGCGCTGACCACGGCCCGGCAGATGATGGCCGAACTGGCTCCCGAAGCCGTCGGGCGGGTCGAACTGGAGACCACCCCGAGTTCCTACGGGTTTGCTGACAATTACGACTACCAGTTTAATTTCGTGCGCCTGGCCAACGGCCTGCCGGTGTGGGGCTGGGGGCAGCCCGAGGGCGTGGATATCGGGGTGAATGTCCGCACGGATGAAGTGGACAGCTACATGTTCAACTGGTTGACCGGCCTCAATTTTCCTTCTCCCAACGCCTCCCTGGACGTGACTAGGGCCACCTACGACTGGTGGAACACAGCCGGCCTGGAACTCAACTATATCCTGCCTCATTCACCGGTGTCCGGTCTTGGCGCCTCGAACAAGGTCAAACTGGCCTACGTCCTCAAAGATGGCGGTCTTTTCGTGGACGCGGGCAGCGGCGGGATCCTCGACGACTTCGGGCAGCCTTACCAGCCAGCCGTCGGGACTATCCCCGCCCCGGCGGTGCCCCTTAGCTCCCCGCCGCCCGGCGGACTTTCGAGCAGTGCGGCGGCGCTGGCCTGGGCCCAGAAGATTTTGCCGATTCCCGACGGCTACAATATCGCCGACGTGGGTCAGGGTCAGATGACCGGCCCGACCGGGCAGACCCGGCAGGTGTGGAACTTGTCCTGGTCCACCGGGCAGGAGCAGGGTCCCTTCGGTGTATCAGCCGCGTTTCTGGCCGACAGCGGTCAGCTGGCGGATTATCACGTTATGCCGGGGCCTGGCGGAACGCCTGGCTCGATCGGTGAAAATGAGACCGCTGTTTCCCGGGGGCAGGCGCTGCAAAAGGCCGTTGATTTCGTGGCCGGGGCGGCCGGCATCAATCTGTCCGGCTACCGGCTGAACCAACCCGCGTATGTGGATCTTGCCGGGTCCCAGGGCGAATATTCTTTTGTCTTTGACCCCACTCCCAACGGCATTCCGTTGGGCATGGACGATCTGTACATGAACGTAAGTTCCGCCACGGGGCAGGTGCTGAATTTCAACCAACCATCCTACGTGCCGGCCACCCTGCCGTCGTCGCAGGGCATTATGAGTATGGCCCAGGCCCGTGATATTTTCAACAAGGACATAACGCTGCAGTTGGGCTATCTGATCCCCGGCGGCCCGGGTGCTGCTGCCAACTCCCAGGCCCCCGTCCTGGTCTACGGCTTGCCGGCGCACTTTACCGGAGCCGTTATTGACGCCGTAACGGGGGAAGTGACGGACCAGGAGGGCACCAACCTGCTGCTGGGCTCCGGCCCGCCGGCCGATGTGGCGGGCAGCTGGGCGGCCGGCCACATTGAGCTGGTGCTGCAAAGACACCTCATGTCCGTCGACGCTCAGGGGCTTTTCCATCCGCAGGATCCGGTAACACGGGGCGAGGCGGTGGCAATGCTGTTGGCGGCGCTTAACGGCTACCAGCTCCAGGCCTCGCCTTCCGGCGTGGATTTCTCGGACGTCCCGGCCGGCAGCACCTGGTACGGGGTGGTGGAGACCGCCTATCGCATGGGTATGGTGGCCAAAGCCGCCAATTTCCACCCGGACGACCCGGTGACCAGGCAGGACTTTGCCGTGATGGCCGTACGGGCTCTGAAATATGATGCCATCGGCAAGATGGCCCTACGCATTCCCCTGCCATACCGGGATGCCGCCCTGGTGAACCCGGTCGAGGCCAACTACGTGGCCCTGGCGGCCGGTCTGGGCATCTTCGGCAGCGGGAGCGACTTCCGGCCGCTGGATCCCCTGACCCGGGCGGAGGCGGCCATGGTGCTGGTGCGGATGCCCTCGCTCCGGTAGGGTCCAACAACAGGGAGACCGGTTCCCCCAAGGTCCGGTCTCCTTGTTGTTCCTTTGGCTGAAGCAGAACACGTTTGGAGAAAGGTAATGAGGTAAATTATGTTGTTCAAGCGTCTGGCAGTTCTGGTGCTGGGTCTTGCCGTCGTTCTCGCTTTCTGGGCGCCCACGGCCCGGGCGGACTATTATTCAGGCGGGTTTTCTCCTCTGGGCCTTCTCGGCGGAGGGCCGCAAGGCAATGCCGCTCCGGTGGTCCCGCCTTCCGGCGCCCTTACCTCGCAGCAGGCGATTGCCGCGGTCGCCAAATACTTTACGCCGCCGGCAGGTGCCGCTGTCAACGCCGATTATTCGGCCAATTTCTCTCCCTACCAGTGTAAGGCCTGGGTCATTAACTGGATGGTTATATCCAGCCTTGAGTCGGGGGATCCCGGCCAGAATATGATGGCCGTTGTAGACGCAATGACCGGCCGGATTCTATCGCTCAACCGATTCCCCGCCGGGGGGAGCGGGGTGTCGGGCTCCACGACGAAAGCGGTCTATTCTTACCGGCAGGTGCAGGACTTGGCCCGCCGGACGATGACCCAACTGGCTCCCGAAGCGGTCGGCCAGGTTGAACTGGTGTCTTCCCCGGGCTCCTTTTCACCCTATTTCCCCCTTGCCCTTTACAGCCACGACTACTCCTTCTATTTCGTCCGCCTGCAAAACGGACTGCCGGTGCTGGGCTATTCGCAGCCGCAGGGCGTGCAGATCGGGGTGAACCCCGGCACGGGCCAGGTAGACAATTATTCGTACAATTGGTTGACCGGTGTCAGCTTCCCTTCGCCCCAGCCGGCTGTGGGCGTGGCGCAGGCTACCTATGCCTGGTGGAACTCCGGCGGGCTGGAACTCCGCTACGTTACGCCGCTGGCGTTCACAGCTTTGACCGTGGGGCCCGGCAAGGCCAGCCTGGCCTACGTCCAGCATGAAGGGGGCCTTTATGTGGAGGCTGCTACCGGCCGGGTGATCGACGTTACCGGCCAGCCAGCCCAAACCGCGTCCTGGAGCCTTCCCGCCCCGGCGGTGCCTCCGGGTTCCCCGCCGCCAGGCGGACTTACGAGCAGCACGGTGGCGCTTGCCTGGGCCCAGAAGGTTTTGCCGGTTCCCGCCGGCTACAAGATCACCAACGTAGGCCAGGGTCAGAATGGCTATCCGGCGGGACAAAACCGGCAGGCGTGGAACCTGAGCTGGTCCGCGGGGCAGGTGGTGGGATCCGCCGTTGTTTCCGCCAGCTTCTTTGTCGACAACGGCCAGTTGCAGAGCTATTTCGCCTACCCGGCGGCTTCCGGGCCGTCCGCTACGGGCCAGGCCGCCTTGTCCCAGCAGCAGGCCTTGCAAAGGGCCGTCGACTTTACGGCCGGCACGGCCGGCATCAATGCGTCCGCCGGTTACATGCTGGTGCAGCAGCCCGGGTTATCAAGTCAACTACCCGTCAATGAATTGACGGGCATGCGATGACGAATCACGTGAGCAGGTGTTACCTTCGGGTAGCAATCCGGCAGTGTTGACTCGCACCGTCGAAACCAAACAGGAACGCTACCTACAAGAATGGTGGTGTCCCAGCCGGTTCGCGGCGGCGTTACCTCTGGAGGGCAACCTCCAGTCCGCGTTTGGTGGAGGTGCAGGGGGCATAAAACCCGCGTAAGCGGTGACCTGGGCGGTTACGCCCGGCCCCGCAAGGGGTAAAAAAGGAGACCCGGTAATGCGACAGTGCGTAAATACCGTAGGAGTATTGAACAGTGACGGCACACCTTTGTCACCGGCTCGTCCGGCCCGCGCAAGGTGGCTTTTGAAGAAGAATAAGGCCAAAATGGTATCGATATACCCATTTGTCATCCAGTTGACATACGAAGTCCAAGATCCGGTTGTCATGGATGCCGACATAGTCATAGATGACGGTGAGACTTACGGAATCGCCGTGGTGGAGCACCGCCAAACCCATGATCAGGTAATCGTAGGTTTGGAAGGTCATCCCAGGGGCCGGGAGATCAGCGACAACTTGAAAGAACGGAAGTCACTTCGCGGTGGTCGGCGGAATCGTCGTAACAAGAAACGTGGAAAAGAAGGCGAGTCCCGTTTCAATTACCGAAAAGGCTCCGAGTATCCTCAGAGCATCCGTAGCGACGTGCAGGCCAAGCTTAACGCCGTCAAAGACGTACTCAAATATTATCCGGTAAGCCGGATCATTCTGGAACCGGTTAAGATCGACCTGGTAAAGAAAAGGCGCCCCGGTATCAAAGGAAAGGAATATCAGCAAGGCCCGGCAAGCGGAATCGAAGCGGAAAACAAACACCAGAAAAAGCGTTTGGCCATCTTTAAGCGCGACCAGTATAAGTGCCTTTACTGTGGTGAGCCGGTTACGGAAGAAACCGCGGAGATCCACCATTTCAGAACGCGGAAATCCGGTGGCACGAATCGCTATGACGTGGTGGGAACGCTGTGTGGCAGGTGCCATACCTCCGTCACCACGGAAGACCTTTCGATGGTGTTTGATCCCGACCGGTTTCCGGACCCGAGAGCCGCTGGCAGGCTCATGCACGGCAGGTACCTGCTTGAAGCGGAGTTACAAAAGTTAGGCCTACCCGTAGACGTGCGATATGGTTATGAGACCAATGCGCAGCGTGAGAAGCTCGGACTTCCCAAGAGCCATATCAACGATGCCGGGGCATTGGGCTCCCGTGATGGGTGTCCGTTACTATTGCCCGTTTTGACGTGGCGGGTGGAGTACCGCAAGCGTCATCCGAACCGCAAGCTGTTCAACGCCAACCCGGGCGTGGTTCATTATCGGTCGGAAGCCGACATACAGCCCGGCATGGATCAGACTAGGATGAAGGTAAACGACCACGATCACGAAACAAACAGAAAGAACCGCAGCTACCGGCGGCATATGAGAAGCAGGTATTACAAAGGACTAAGGCTGGAAGGCCGATTCAACTACGCCTTGCTGCCTGGGAAGAAGAAGCTCAACGAGGCGTATGCCGTCAATGATGCGGTTTATGTTGGCGCCGGCGGCAGCGCGATGGTGGTAAAGAACCGGCGTATTTGGCGTGGACAAAACCGTGCGGTTTTACCCCGCCACAAGCTGTTTGAGAAGGGCGATATAGTACGTAGCAAGGAAGGTATTGTATCCAAGATTATTTCGCTTATGAGTAACGCGTTAGTCAAGATTCTTTTCTGCAGCTATCAAAAGGGACGTAAGTGTCAATTTACACAACGGCACCCGAAAGACTTACGGTCTATACAGAAGGGTAAGAGTCGAACGTGGCTGCCAAACACAGTCCGTTCCTCCCCCCAATGAATTAAGGGGGATCCGCGGCCTAATTAATCCTGAAAACCAGGGTAGTTACACTTTCCTGTTCACCCCCATGCCCAACGGCATTCCCCTGGACACGGACATGGGCGGGGTGAACGTGACCGTGAACGCGGCCACGGGGCAGGTTCTCGATTTTTACAATTATGCCCGGGTACCCGGCGATCTTCCTTCGCCCCAGGGGATTCTCGGCCCGGACCGGATCAGGGACATTTTTACCAAGGGGATTTCCCTGCAGCTGAGCTATCTGGTTCCCGGCGGATTGAACCTCGCTTCTGCCCCGACCGCCCGGCTGGTCTACAGCGTCCCGGTGCGCTTTGCCGGAGCAGTCATAGACGCTCAAACCGGGGAACTGCAGGACCGCCAAGGCAACGATCTCCTTTTGGGCTCCGGTCCGCCGGCCGACGTGACGGGGAGTTGGGCGGTCGACAGTATTGAGGCGGTGCTGCAAAAGAACTTCATGTCCGTGGACGCCCAGGGGCTTTTCCGTCCGCAGAAGCCGGTGACCAGGGGAGAGGCGGTGGAAATGCTGTTGAAGGCCGTCAACGGCTATCCGCTCGTATCCTCCCCGGCCCCAGGTCCGGCGGACTTTGCCGACGTGCCGGCCGGCAGCACCTGGTACGGGGCAGTGCAACAGGCGTTTCAGCTGGGGTGGCTGGCCGAAGCGGACCAGTTTCATCCCAATGATCCGGTGACCAGGCAGGACTTTGCGGTCCTGGTCATCCGGGCCCTGAAATATGACGCGGTCGGCCGGATGGCCCCGCGTATCGCCCTGTCTTACCGGGATGCCGCCCTGGTAAACCCGGTCGAGGCCAACTACGTGGCCCTGGCGGCCGGTCTGGGCATCTTCGGCGGGGGGGGCGACTTCCGGCCGCTGGATCCCCTGACCCGCGCGGAGGCGGCCACGGTGCTGGTGCGGATGCCCTCGTCCAGATAAGGTCCGGCGAAAAACAGCAGGGGCACCGGTTCCTTACGGGAAACCGGTGCCCACGTTTTCCCCCCTGGTTTCATCCATTGGTACCATGGTCAACGGCTAAGGGCCCTAGTGCCAGACCTCGACGAAGCGGTCCGGTGCCTTCCAGGAGGGATCCCGGGCCGTCTGGCGGGCTATGCCGGTGATGGTGTTGATCAGTCCTTGCGGAGTGATGTCCGGGGAACCGGCGTTGATGCGGAAAATGGTAGCGGGACTGGTGGTGGACAAAACGGCCCAGCCTTGCTTGGCGGTAAAAAGGTAACGGTAGCCGGCCTGGTGCAGCACCTGGACGAAGGCCGGGGTGTAGTCACCGAACGGGTAACACAGGAAGTCCACGTCCGGTTCGCCCAACTGGTCCTGAAGCTGTTGGCGGGCCTTGGTAACATCGGCCAGGACGCATGCCTGGTAGGCAGCAAGACTCTCCTTCTGTCCGGTGGCCGGATTCCAGATCTGCCCGACCGATTCCGGTGAACTGGCACCCGGGCTCACCTCTACGCCCTGGTGCAGGTCGTAGGTCTGGGATTGGATGGAGACGAGGCCGCTTTGATACATTTCCCTGGCCTGGTCCCAGGTCAGGCTCTGGAAAATGCCGTGCTGGTAGGGCGGGTATAGCCAGCTCACGATGACAAACAAGGTGGCCGGGTCGTGGTACTTTTGCAAAAGGGGGTAGGCGATGCGGTAGAAGCTTTCGTAGCCGTTGTCGAAGGTGATCAGCACGGCGTTGGGCGGGACCGTTCCTTTCTTGTTCAGAAAGTCGGCCAGCTGCTCGTCGCTGATGAGATGGAAATTGTCTTTCCGGAAAAGCTCCAACTCCCCGGCAAAGGCCTGGGGCGTGATCACGTCACCCGGCTTATGGCCGGCGCTGATATCGTGGTACATCAGCACCACGACCTCGTTGGTGTAGTAGACCGGGCCGGGATAGTAAACGGCGGACGACACGGCGGTAGTTGGGTGAGTCACGGCGAGGGGTGCCGGGCTGCCGGTGCGGTAACGGACTAGCCAAAGGCCACCGGCGGTTACCGCGAGGATGACAGCGGCCACGGCGACGATCTTCCATTTGTGCGTGCCAAAAAAAGCAGTTTTTCCTGTCAATAGTCTACCTCTCTTCCCGTAGCTTTCTCTAACTAACTATATTACAAGGGGGACGTTAAAGCAAGTTTTCCTCCCCCGGGGCGGGTATTGGCAGCGGGGCATCACCGGGAGATGAATAAATGATTGGGAAAGGGGGAAAATATTGGCCTGGGGAGGATTTTCCTTCCGGGAGGAAACATACAAAAAAACTATAGACAGGGAGAGAAATCGAGAAAGGCAGGAATAATTTTGCTCAAAGGGTTCATTTGTCCATTTGCATTTGTCGGCCCGGTTGGTTAGTATATTCTATGTTAGCACTCGATATCAATGAGTGCTAACAGAACATAAAATGCAACTGTTATAAGGAGGGGTTACCGTGATCAGACCGTTGGGGGAAAGAGTGGTTGTCAAGCCTTTGCCCGGCGAAGAAATCACCAAGGGGGGCATCGTCCTTCCCGACACCGCCAAGGAGAAGCCCCAGGAGGGCGAAGTGATCGCCGTCGGTTCGGGCCGTCTACTGGACAGCGGACAGCGTGTACCTATCGACCTCAAGGCGGGGGACAAGGTATTGTTCTCCAAGTACTCCGGCAACGAAGTCAAGATCGACAGCGTGGATTACCTGATCATGCGGGAATCCGATATTCTCGGCGTGGTCGACTAAGCGAAACCAGCTATTTTAGGTATTAAGGAGGTAATATCAATTGGCCGGTAAGGAAATTGTATTCGGCGAGGATGCGCGCCGGGCATTGGAACGGGGCGTCAACGCCCTGGCCGACGCGGTACGCATCACCTTGGGGCCCAAAGGCCGCAACGTTGTACTGGAAAAGAAATTTGGCTCGCCCATGATCACCAACGACGGGGTCACCATCGCCCGGGAAATTGAACTTTCCGACCCCAACGAGAACATGGGTGCGCAGCTGGTGAAAGAGGTCGCCACCAAGACCAACGACGTGGCCGGTGACGGCACCACCACCGCCTGCATCCTGGCCCAGGCCATGGTCCGCGAGGGCATGAAGAACGTGGCCGCCGGGGCTAACCCCATGATTCTGAAACGCGGGATTGAAAAGGCCGTGGAGAAAACGGTCGAGGAGATCAAGAAGTTTTCCAAACCCATCGAGAGCAAGTCGGCTATTGCCCAGGTGGCGTCCATCTCCGCCAACGACGATACCATCGGCAACTTGATTTCCGATGCCATGGAGAAGGTCGGCAAGGATGGCGTTATCACGGTTGAGGAGTCCAAGGGCATGGCTACCACCCTCGAAGTGGTGGAAGGCATGAATTTCGACCGTGGCTATCTTTCGGCCTACATGATCAACGACACCGACAAGATGGAGGCCAACCTCGCCGACCCGTACATCCTGATCACGGACAAAAAGATTTCTTCCGTGGCCGACATGCTGCCCATCCTGGAGAAGGTTGTCCAGAGCGGCAAGCCTCTCCTGATCATCGCTGAGGATGTCGATGGCGAAGCGCTGGCGACCCTGATTCTGAACAAGCTGAGAGGGACGTTCTCCTGCGTGGCGGTCAAGGCTCCCGGTTTTGGCGACCGGCGCAAGGCCATGCTGGAGGATATCGCCATCCTGACCGGTGGCACCGTCGTTACCGAGGACTTGGGCCTTAAGCTGGACAAGGCCACCATGGACCTGCTGGGCAAGGCCAACAAGGTTCGGATCAAGAAGGACGAGACCATCATCGTGGGTGGTGCCGGCAACGCCGATAACATCACCAAGCGGGTATCCCAGATCAAGAAGCAGATTGAGGACACCACTTCCGATTTCGACCGGGAGAAGCTGCAGGAGCGGTTGGCCAAGCTGGCCGGCGGCGTCGCGGTCATCCAGGTGGGAGCGGCCACCGAAACCGAGATGAAGGAAAAGAAGCTGCGCATCGAGGATGCCTTGAACGCCACCCGGGCAGCCGTGGAAGAGGGTATCGTGCCCGGCGGCGGCGTGGCCTTCATCAACTCGGCGGCAGTGCTGGACCAGATCGACGTTTCCGGCGACCAGAAGACCGGCGTCAACATCGTGCGCCGCGCTTTGGAGGAACCCATCCGCCAGATTGCCAACAACGCCGGTCTGGAGGGCTCCGTGATTGTGGAGAAGGCGCGGACGGCTCAGGCGGGTATCGGCTTCAACGCTCTCACCGGTGAATTCGTCAACATGATCGACGCCGGTATCGTGGATCCGGCCAAAGTGGCCCGCACGGCCCTGCAAAACGCCGCTTCCATCGCGGCCATGATTCTGACCACCGAGACCTTGGTGGCTGAAAAGCCTGAAAAGGACAAGGATATGGGCGGCATGGGCGGCATGGGCGGCATGGGCGGCATGGGCGGCATGGGCGGTATGGGTATGTAATCAGGTTGGACGGGGTCCCTTGCGAGGGGCCCCTTTTCCTTTTGGCAGAAGACCGTTATGCAGCCCGGACATGTCCGGGCCTGTCTTTTTCGGGCCATGGTGATTGAACTGTCGCGGCCCTGCGGCAGACTATGCAGTGGAATCTGCCGAACCGGAAAGCGTTGCACCTCCGGCCATGATTTGGTAGAATAACCTTGGACGTTCCACAACCGCTGGTTGCAAGAACAAGATTCCGCATCTATCCTGGCATTGTGTCCAATTTGGGGAGGGAAAACTGGTGCCGAGGAAAACATGGAACGAAAAGCTCCACCCTGACAATGGTCTGCCAAAAGTGGTACATAGGGAAGGCAAACGGTTGAAAAAGCTGGGGCAGGACACTATGGTTGTTCCGGCCCCGGCCGAGGTCGACGAAATCATGCGGAGCGTGGCTAAGGGCAAACTCGTGACCACTGATGTGATCCGGACGCTGCTGGCCAAGCGGCACGGGACGGCTTCAGCCTGCCCGTTGACCACGGGCATGTTCACCATAATAGCCGCGTTTGCTTCGGAAGAGAGAGCGACGGAAGGCAAGGGAAACCCTACCCCGTACTGGCGGACGCTTAAATCCGGCGGGGAACTGAATGACAAGTATCCGGGGGGTTCCAGTAACCAAAGGTCTTTGTTGGAGTCGGAAGGACATAGGGTTACACAGCGGGGCAAGAAGTTTATTGTGGAAAATTATGAAAGTGCCTTGGCTGTTTTGTGAGGCGGTCGGTATCGACAGGAAAGGGGGGTTATCGTGGGGGAACTTAGAGGGGCGGACCTAACCGGTTATGCCGAAGCCTGGCGGGAACGGGCCCGCCAGGACAGCCGGGCCCGGGACGCCAGGCGGACACAAGCGCTGGCGGTGGCCGGTCGTCTCGCCCATATCCTGGTGGAAGAACACGGGGCCCGGGACGTGTATCTTTTCGGCTCCACAGCGACCGGAAGACACTACCGCCTCGACTCGGACATCGACCTGGCGGTCTCTGGTATCGCGCCGGAGCGGCAGATTAGGGTGGATGCGGAGGTTACCCTTATGGCGACCCCCGGATTCGGGGCGGATCTCCTTTTCCTGGAAGATGCTCCGGAGATTTTCAGAGACCGGGTGAGGAAGGAGGGTATTCGGCTTGGCCAAACGAGATGATTTTTTGGCCCTTTCTCAGGAAATTAGCTTTCTGACACAAATAGCCGGACAATTTGCCGAGAACTGCCGGGTTGCAAGTAAAAAGATCAAGCGGCAGGCGGATCAGGAATTGCTCGCCGGGGATAACAATTAAGAGAGAGGTGAACGGCCTGTTTTCCACAGAGTCGGGGACCGGGTCGGCCGCAATTTGCACATCTACGAGAATGTCGAGGAATTGATTGGTTCCACCCCGCTTCTGAGACTCAACCGGATGGCCCAAGGGCTGCACGCGACCGTGTTGATGAAACTGGAAGCCTTCAATCCCGGCGGTAGTGTCAAGGACCGGGTGGCTTACGCCATGATCAACGAAGCCGAAGGAAAGGGCATTCTATCCCCCGGTACGGTGGTTATAGAACCCACCAGCGGCAACACCGGCATAGGTCTGGCCATGGTCTGCGCCCGGCGGGGCTACCGTCTGATCCTGACCATGCCGGAAACCATGAGCCTGGAGAGGCGCCAACTCCTGGCCGCCTTCGGGGCCGAGTTGGTGTTGACGCCCGCGGACCAGGGCATGGGCGGGGCCATCCGGGAAGCGGAGCGGTTGGCCGGGGAAACCAGTCCGTCCTTCCTGCCCCGCCAGTTTGACAACCCGGCCAATCCCGACGCGCACTTCCGGACTACGGCCGAGGAAATCTGGCGTGATACGGACGGGCTGGTGGACGTCTTCGTGGCCGGCGTGGGCACCGGCGGGACTATCACCGGCGTGGGCCGGAATTTGAAGCAGAAGAAATCATCGGTCAGGACCGTGGCGGTGGAGCCGGCGGCCTCCCCGGTATTGTCCGGCGGCAAGCCCGGCCGCCACGGCATCCAGGGCATCGGAGCCGGTTTCGTGCCGGGGATTTTGGATCTTGCCCTGGTGGACGAGATAATCACGGTCGAAGACGGTCAGGCGCTCGCTACGGCCCGCCGTTTGGCGCGGGAGGAGGGGTTCCTGGCCGGCATTTCCTCCGGGGCGGCGCTTTGGGCGGCCTGTCGGGTGGCCCAAAGACCCGAAAACGCCGGGAAGGTCGTGGTGGTGGTCCTGCCCGATACCGGCGAGCGCTACCTGTCGACCGGCCTGTTCGGGCCGGGATAACGGTTTGACCTTGCTTTAAGGGGGGGGCGACATTGTACCTTTTCTCCCTGCCGGCCGGCTGGGCCGGCCTATCCATCACATCCCGCGGCGTCTATGGGCTGACCCTGCCCGCGGCCAGCCGGGGTGATGCTCTGCGGGGCCTGGAGCGGTCGACCGGGGAAGTGGACGACGACGACCTCTTCCACCGCGTGGCGGCTGAACTGGCCGCCTATTTTGCCGGGGTCAGGGTGGGGCTGGCGCTCCCGGTGGACCTGGACGGCTACAGCGACTTTCAACAGCGCGTGCTGCAGGAATTGGCCGCCATTCCCTGGGGCAGCACCCGCACCTATGGGGAGGTGGCCGCGGCCATGGGCAACCCGCGGGCGGCGCGGGCGGTAGGGCAGGCCTGTGGGGCGAACCGCATCCCGCTGGTCATACCCTGCCACCGGGTTACGGCCGCCGGAGGGCGTTTGGGAGGCTTTGGTGGAGGTCTGGATTGGAAGAGGCGGCTATTGGCGCTGGAGGGTGCTCATTATTCGGACCGGGAAGAAGGGAAAGTCTGATACCGGCGGCACCGGACGGATGCGTCCGTAAAAACCGGAGGGGCTGCTTAAGGAGAATGCAGGGTTGAAATTTACTTATTATCCAGATGAACAAACTGCTCTCAATGCACCAAAAGAGGATATTCCTCTTTTGGTTCTAACAGATAATGCTGGTGATGAGGCAATAATATGTGATTCTGGTAATGGGTTCGAGCATGATATTGTTCTTAGGAAATTGAACTATAAAGAAGATGTAGATAAGTATTTTCGAGTAGTGGTGGATAGAGAGAGCGCCGAGTGGACATTTGTTTGTCCGCCTGGCTATAAGAGTATTGAAGACAAAAACAGAAGGATAGAAAAGTTTTTTGGCGATGGTGTAACATTAATTAAAAAGGTTCTAGGAGAGATAGGTTATGACGTGCCGATAGAGATACCCAGGAGATACAGAAGACATATGGAAGTGCTAGCAAATGATAGAAAGTATTTAGAATAATTTTAAAAAGGGGC
>Ga0307376_10001730_pt1 | contig 22746 bp, 26 predicted proteins | sample TR2MG_FD_202536 | JGI IMG/M metagenome (GOLD analysis project Ga0307376, IMG submission 202536) | Soil microbial communities from Risofladan, Vaasa, Finland - TR-2 | ecosystem: Environmental > Terrestrial > Soil > Coastal area > Acid sulfate soil | place: Finland: Risofladan, Vaasa | collected...
CTACGTGAGAGGGGCCTGAATCTACACCAATAAACCAGTCTGCTACGGTAAGAAGAGATAAATTTTTGCGTAATCCTGATATTGATACTGTGCAGTTTTCTTCCTCTTCGAGATAATCCAGCTGAGATTTATCTTTTGGTGCCCCAATGGCCACAAAATGGAATTCTTTATTAAGTTTTATCAACTGTTTAAAAATTTCTAAAAAAATATCTCTGGAATTAATAAGACTCTTAAAAGCTTCAAAAGGACTCCATTCCTTGAGTTCTCCCCATTCATCATCACTGATATTTGTTGTTTTAGGTTTGTTTTTATTACCCTCTGAACAAGGATGTAGATATACTATTGGTTTATTAACATTTTTTACAAATTCCTTTGCCCATTGTTTCTCCTCATCCGTTACATAATAATGTATTCTTTTATCAGCAGGAAATATCCCTGTAATTTCGCACATTCTTTGAGATAAATTCTTAGCAGGAACTTTTTTTCTTCGTTCTATAAGTTCTTTAGGATATACATGTTCCAGATCCGAAACATAAATCCACTCATCCACGGCTTCTTGAAAAGTTCCTGTAGTTACTGATGTATATCCTATTAATTCTTTCCAGGTATCTTTTTTTTCATACATGAATTTATAATCTTCATAATGTCTGTGAAGATTTATCAGAAGATCACTTCTATAGCATAATATTTGCTGAAATTCTACACTTGTTCCTTTTAAAATTCCTTCCTTTTCCAAATCAAAACAATTTAAATATATAACGGAATCCGGATACTTTTCTTTTATTCCTCTTATTAGGGGTTCGTGTCGGATTAAATCTCCTAATCCTGTTGCCATTGGGATTATTCTGATAATCATATGAATTTTGCAATCCACTTTTTAATGTTTTCTGGTAATTGCTCAGCATAAGTATCCCATTCAGCATTTCTGGTATGGAGGCATTCCACTGTTCCGTCATATCTGGGATCATATTTCCAATCATGAGGATATTTAAGCTCTTCATAATCTTTGAATTTCTGTATCTGTTTTCCTTTTTCTCTTATATGACCAAAATGTATAACGAATTTATCCTCTATTTCCTTAAAATTTATGGCTAAGTCTATAGTATAATTCTCTTCTCCTTTTTCATCTCTTCTATAAAAAATATTTTTATTATTCCTCCATGCCCTTTTCCAATAGACTTTAAATAATTTAGCATTATAATGATTGATGTCTTTTTGAAGATGAAGGGCATGCATATTCAAATGCCAGGAAAATTTATCCATCCCCGATAAAAAAACTTCCCAGTCAGAAAAACTGTAGATTTCATCAGAATCTAATCTTACCAACCAATCGCCTTTGCATTGTTTCAAAGCAAAATTAAACTGATTCACTAATTCTTTATCTTCAATTTTATTCTCTATGAAATTAATCTTGGGGTATTTTCCAGCGAAATCTTTAATAATATCAATAGTAGTATCAGTAGACCCGCTGTCTACCACTACTACATCCTCGAAAGTTGCTACTGCATATCTTAAAATAATAGCAATAGTATCATCATTGTTTTTACAGAGGGTATATGAAGATACCATTTTATTTTAATTTTATTTCTATTTTACCTGTTTCTTCAGAATCATAAGGTTCACGGGCTATTCCAAAAGAAAATAATTTTTCTTCTCTATTTATGGCTGCTCGAGCTATTCCTGGTTCTTCAGAAAGAACCAAACGTTCACCTCTTTTAATTTTACCTTTTACTTTGCATAAAACATGACCTATAAGAGCTATCTTTTTAGCATTGTACTTCTCTGCCAGTTCTGCATCTGTAAGACTCATATGATCTTTTTTGGCATTAGGTAAGCCGCCACAAAAAGCCGCTCTATTTGTAATAGTCCCATATACATTTTCATTATTTGTAGCTAAGGTGACTGTCAGGTCTTCCGTTTCCGATTGTTGAACGATATCACCCTCTTCATATGTCTGATAGTCTTCTTGGACTCTAGACCATTCAGCAAAGTCAGCGGGTGATGAAATACCTCCAGCAGTATTTGAATATATTTGTCCACTACTGTCCACTTTGAAAACAAGACCCCCAAGCTGATTATAGCCTTCATAGGCATTAGCTCCGTCAACATATGCTTGAGCAGCTACTCCTGTATTATACCCTATACCAAAAGTACCAGTTCCATTAAAATTTTCTCCATAGATACCATACGAACTAGAGTTGGTTGCTTTACCCTTAACAGCATAACTAGTAGAAGCATTTGTTTCTGCATCAACTGCAATTCCTCCTGTAGATTTAAACCATCCAGCAATACCAGTAGTATTAGCAAGAGCATGTACTGCATGCCCGGAATCTGTGAAGCTATAAACACCCCAATTGGTTGTTGATTGTACCTGGAGTACAGCTGTACCACCACCAGAAAAAGAACCTGCAACTCCAGAAACAGAAGATCCTACTATTCCAGTACTATTGACAGAAAAACCATTTACACCTGTTCCATTTAAGGAAAGGCCACTCACTCCAACATCATTAGTCGATCCCCCATATACCCCAGTACCATCTATAGAATTACCCGTTATAGCACCTTGAAGATTAGGAGTAGCATAAGCAAAGCCATTAATAGCTACTTGTTTAGATGTCCCAGAAGTACTTGCATCAAGTTTTCTGAAATAACCAGTACCGAATCTAGTACCAGATATGCCAATATTTTCTCCACCACCAATGGCGTTAATAGAAGTATTAACATAAAAGGCATTTCCATACACAGATCCGAAGATCTCGGTTGCGCTCCCCAAAGCAGTATTTAAAACATCCTCAGGAAGCATCGTAGAAACATGAAATGGAGAATATCCTATAATAGCATGAAGATTAACAGTTCCATCTCTATTTACATTAAAAACGGTACCGGAAAAACTATTTATTCCCCTAAACAAATTTGATGGAGCTGATGTACCATATCCTATAACACAATTATTAGCAGACGAAAAATAGCCTGCTACTTCACCTCCACTAAATTGACCCGCAGTAGTATCAGCTGAAGAAAGTATGCCCTTTCCACTACCAGAAATGCTCGTATATATCCCATAGGCCGCTGTTGATGAGCTAATATTAAGTTTTCTAGTTGGAGAAGTGCCGCTTCCTCCAATATCAACGCTGTCATTAAAAATGATACTGTTTGCATCAGCAGTATTTGAAATCCTTTTTACATCAAGATTATATGACCCAGCAATAGTAGTATCTCTCAGACTTGATGTACCATTTACTGTAAGAGCATTTCCGTTAAAGGTATCAGCATAAATGGTATCAAAGCGGTCTCCTGAAGACCCTAGATTAGCATTCCTGCTTAAAGGCAGACCTAAAGCTCCAGGAAGCATATCAGCATTATTTCTAATAATGCTGCTACTGAAATTACCCTCAAAAGTCATATCCCTACCAGACCGTAAATACAGGTCATTTACAGAGGCAGATTGAAATCTGGTTACATTTGACGCTGTATAAATATCATAATTAGGGGTATCTATGTCTCCTCTGCTTCCTGTTAATCGTATACCATTAAAAGTGCCGTCTCCCGTAGTACTGACACTGTCTCCTGAAGTATGAGGGGATAATATTGTTCCTGCTCGATCCCATAGATTCTCCACAGAAATAGCTGAATCGACATATTGTTTAACAGCATTTTGAGTAGGTATTAAAAGATCTGAAGTCCCCAAAGATGTACTCGTATTAAACTCAGTAATAGATGCTCCAGAACCCATATATAATCGCCCAACTATTGTGGCATCCCTACCAATAGTAGCATCCCTGGAAATATTCAAATCTCCTACTACATCAAGCTTAGTAGTAGGAGTATTCGTATCAATTCCTACATATCCAGTAGCGCCATCTACCCATAGTGAATTAAGAGAAGCTTGTGACCTGACAACAAAATCAATATTGTCCTGATCATAATTAACATAGACGCCATCCAGAGTACTCTCACTGAGAGTCAACATCTTCAAACTACCAGCATAAAAATCCTGCTGGTTAGTCGTAAACTCCATATAAGTATTAGTATCACCTGAATGAACAACACTATTCTCAATATAAAGGTCATGAGCAGAGGCATCACCTGATACTGTTAATTTAGTCGTAGGACTACTCGTACCTATACCTATGCGATTATTTCCAGCATCAGAATAAAGATTATTATTATCTGTAGTACCTCTAATTCTAAAATCATGATCCGCTAAATCCTCATTTACAACCGTAATAGCAGAACCTGCAGTAATATTTTTTATACTTCCGGCATAAACGTCAATCGTATTAGTTTTAAATTCCACATAAGTATCGGTATCACCTATATGCCTTAAATATTGAGAAATATTCAAAGTACCTGCTATTGTAGCATCTCTATCAACCTGAAGATCAACACCTATTGTGGCATCCTGGTTAACTTTAAAATCTCCGACAACAGTCACTCTAGGGTCAGTTAAAGACCTCAATTCATTCGTATAAATATCGTTTATATAGCCATTAGCAAAATAATAAGCCTGTTGAGCTAAATTAACCCCAGATAAAAGTCTTACATCTCCTTGAAGTCCTAATACACCTATAATAGTAGCATCCCCACCAATGTGAAGGTCATTACCGACAGTAGCATCCCTAGCCACTGTAGCATCTCTATTAACATAAAGATCAGTATCAACTCTTACACTATCCCCTGGAATATGCGATACTAAAAGAGTACCAGACCGATCCCATAAATTCTCACCGGCTACAGCATTATCAACATACGTTTTAATAGCCTTCTGAGTAGGAACTATAGCATCAGAATCAGCCGCAAGATTCGTGTCAGTATCAAACTCCGTAATTGATGCCCCAGAACCCATATAAATACTTCCACTGACAGTAGCATCCCTGGTCACCAATAAATCATTCCCCACAGTAGCATCTACATTAACACTTAATGATTCCGCAATAGTAGTAATACCCGTGGACGGATTTATGGCTATACGCTCAGTCACAGCATCCATGTCAGAAATAACTAATCGACCATCAGTAGCCGACCGTATACGATAATCCTTACCACTTAAAACATCAGTATCCAAACGAATTCCCACAGCCTCAACATCAGAATAAATGTCCAGCCTGTCCCGGGGAGTCTGATCAAAACCTACACGACCTGTAGGATCAATAAAAACTCTGTTATTACCATTCGTAGTATCCTGAATAAGGAAATTGGAAGTAGCATCAGTCAGAATACGATAAGGTCTTCCATAAGTGGCCGTAGATTGTAGAGTTATGCCAGCATCAAAAGGCTTTTGTATATGAAGATGGTCAATAGGGATACCATTTGTGGTATCACCGATTCCCAAAGCCCTCATATTATATGTGGCATCATTATCTAATTTATCATTATTAACAGCATTATCTGCTATCCACTTGCGCTGTATCTGTGCCATCAAAAACCTCTTCGTTAAGATTTATCGTAAAGTACCCGAACCTGGTCACCAACTTCATAAAGAAGTGGATACAGGTTATAATCTGTGCTATCCCATATTATCCTAGTCCCATCCACCGCAAAATCATTTGTCAATGCCTGAGCAGTACCATTTACTACATCCAAAGCCACATTTACCGGAGAATTAGGAGTCCCAGATAAGGATACAGCCCTGTCCGCAGCTGACGTAGTATCAAGGGTGAAATATTCAATTGATAATGCCATTTTCAAATCTCCTTTATATTCATCGCCCTTTAAAAATAGAAGATTATTAATAATCCATTATTATATCTACATGGTAGAAGGAGTATATAATCCTTATGAAAAAGATGTTGATACTTACTGAACGGCAGGTAGAATTCATTAAGATAGAGTCAGCAAAATATCAGATAGCTGAGTCGGATGTTGTCAGAAGGATTCTAGATAAGTATATGGATAAAAAAGAGGAAGAGGAAGCGGCTATGACAACCGCTTCCCAATAATTATTACGATCTTGCGAACGTGGGAGCTATCACCAGCTGAGGAAAGAACTACTCTGGTTATCTGTTCTGAAATCCAGGGTAATTTTCTGTCCAGGAGTATATCGATAATAGATATCTCCAGTAGAGGCGTCTTCTTCGATAGCTATGTCATCCTGTTCGCTGACAGCATCTTCTCTGTCCCAGAAGGCCACTGTGGCTGAGCTGGAACCATAGGAAGTATCAGAAGAGCCATTGGCATCCATATCAGATACTAAAGCTGCTCTATGGCAGAAGTCATAATAATCCTGACCATTAGCATTATCATTATTGATAACGTTTACAGCTGCCAGATTGACATCATATCTTTCTCTCATGTCTAAAGCTTTATTGACTCTTGCTACCCAATCAGAGGCCGACGCATAACCCTGACCATAGGAGCTGGTATTTACTGCCAGACTTTCCAGCATTACCCAGTCATCTTTTCCCAGGAGTGACTCATGAAGATTCACATTATAGGTACTATTCGGATAAGAAGCATTATCATTTGTTCCCAGGATATAATCGAGATCCCAGGCATTAGCAAAGCAGATGAACTCTTTTGATTTCACATGAATGCATCTTTCATTGAATTCATCTCGGGTTTTGCCATAGTCATATCCGGCTTCATCAAGAAAAATACCATCGACATCATCCATATCTGATTTCCACTCATTAGTTTTTGTAATGAAATTAGCCATAGTTTGGTTAATTGTCACATATCCGAAAATGAGGGCATCGGGTCTGAGTGATTTCACTCTGGAGATGATAATTTTGGCATTATTGTGGTCTGGATGTGATGTGCTTTGAAGACCATCGGCAAAAACCAGAAGGTCATATTTCGCCATGTTCGCCGCTACTTTTTCGTTGCTCCACTGATTAACAGAACTGTTGAAACAATTTGGATACCCGTAATACACGAGAAGATTTTTTGGTCTGACTGTTCCATTCATAATAAAGGCTCCTTCCATTAGTTGTTGATAAATCTTACTTCGGAGTTTATATTAATTGATTATTATTTACTCAAATAAAAATTGTCGTGCGATAATTCTTTAATTAATTCACAGTTTATTCAGGGAGCAGAATTATATGTCCTGAAAACGACATTAAAAAAACAATGGAAAAATTAACTTTATCTCCAATTATGAGATTAGAATTTTGTGCGTTATTTCTACTGGCCTGCTACTTCTACAGCATGCAGGTTCTTTTTTCAAAGATGATTTTATAAATGAGCGACCATTATGTCATCTGGGACGATACCATATTCATAAGAGATACAATAAGAAGGGTTTATTTCCAGTAAAGCTTTTTTAATATCTTGAGCATCAAAGCCTATTTCTGGGTCTTTTTTAGCCCAACATCTTAAGTCATCTATTAAAATAGTATGGGTTTTTATATGATGTTCTTTAATCTGTCGTAATTCTTCTAATAAAGGAGTAAGAAATAGACCTCGAGCCGTTCCGTCCCCTGAAAAATGGCCATCAAGCCAGAACGTTGTTTCTTCTTGAATTTGTGAAAGTAACGGCCCAAGAGCTATTGCAGAATCACCTTTTATAATTTTAACATGTTTTTTAGTATTGAACTGACGGGAGCACCGCTCAAAGAAAATATCAGATAGTTCTATGGAATAAATTTTTTTAAATCCTACATCTATAGCAGCCTGTATACCAGACCCTAAATAGCAACCGGTTTCAATAAAATTGCTATTTAAATATTTTTTAAATATAGGCCTCATATCTGAATTTGGCATAAAAGCTCCTTTTTAATAATCTACTAATCAATATCTTTTATATATCCGTTAGATATTAGTAGATCATTATGAAAAAACTTATAATACTGACCGAACGGCAAATAAAAACGCTGTCTAAAATAGCGAAAGAGCTGCAAATTTCTTTTTCAGAAATGCTGCGTCGTATTCTGGATGAATATATTGAAAGGAAAGAGACATCATAGCTCATAGAGGTAATATTGAAGGCCCCAGTAATCATGAAAATGATCCTGAGTACATCAGAACCGTTATACAAGAAGGTTATGATGTTGAGATAGACCTATGGCTAAAAGAGGGAGTTTTATATTTAGGCCATGATAAGCCAGGATTTTTATTCTACTATGGTAAATACATCTTAAACAAGGAACTGAATAATGTACAATAATGCTGACCCATTGACGAACGGTGAGGTTTTTGTATCAAAATTTTTGAGTAATAATATAAAAATAATGTTTGATGTAGGTGTTGAAGATTATACTTATTATTTAACGAATCCAAATATTACTTACCATCTTTTTGAGCCTGTCCCGGAGTATTTTGGAAAGCTTAAAGAAAAAATTAAAGGTATGTCCAATGTTATAGCCAATAATTATGCTTTAGGCTCAGAGAAGGGTGAAAGAAAGTTTTATTTTCATGGGGCTTCTTTTATTCGAAGACCAGGTGCTCGTGAAGAAAATGCTGTATTACCAATAGAATCCATAGATAACTACATGGCTAATAATAGAATTGATTATGTAGATTTTGTGTCGATAGATACAGAAGGTTGGGAATATGAGATCGTGAAAGGAGCTGTAAATTCTTTAGATAAAATAAGCCATTTACAATTTGAGTATGGTGGTACCTGGGCTGATGGTGGGTTTAAATTAAAAGATATGGCTGATATTCTTATATCTAAAGGTTATGAGATTTTAATAATAGTGCCTGACGGGTTATATAGGGTTACAGATTTTAATGACCATTTCAGATACTGTAATTATTTTGCCACAAGAAAGCTGGAAGAAATTAAAGCTATTATAAAATGAATTATCCATGTATTTATATAGGTGCAATGAGCAAGACTATAGTGGATATAGTCTGCTCATATTCTTTTGAAAAAAATATCCCTCTTGGTTTGGTTATATCAAGGAGATGGCCATAAAACCGGATATGCCAATAATTGGAATATTAAAAATTTGAGAGATTATATTTCCAGTAAATATTCAAAAGTTTTATTAGAAAGAGACCATGGTGGACCTCTTCAAACAGAAGACAGAGATGATGGATATGATTCTTTTAAAGCTGATGTGTCAAATGTATCTATAGTACATATAGACGTCTGGAAAGTCTGCAGTTCTATAACAGAAGCTGTAGAAAAAACGGTAAAATACATGGCTTTTTGTTTAAGCCATAACCCAAAAATGAAATTTGAAATTGGCACGGAAAGCGGAATTTTCCCTTACACTGTCCAAGAATTTAATAACTATTTGTCAGGGCTGAAAAAACAAGATAATTATTTATTCGAAAGTATTGTTTATGCTGTAGTACAATCGGGGACACTTGTTAAAGCCGATTATAACGAGGGTGTGTATGACCCTGTAAAAATGAAAGAAATGATAAAAGTATGTAAAGATTCTGGATTATTGAGCAAGGAGCATAATTCCGACTATCTGACTTTTGATAGAATAAAGGCTAATTTTGTTTTAGGTCTTGATGCCTTAAATATAGCCCCTCAAATAGCTCACATGGAAAACTCCTGTATTATATCTAATTTAAATGAGTATGAAAAGGAAGAGCTTGTCATTAAATGCAGAGCTTCTAAACAATACTCAAGATGGTTTGGTACGTCTTTTAATTCCGATATGGATGTACTAAAAAGTATTACTGCATTATTTTAGGCCTGAATTAAATGATTCTATACATATATCAGATTTTAAAAATAGATTTTATGCATTTTTGGATACTATTCTTTCACTTAAAACTGTAACTAATTTTTAAAAGGGATATTTTTGATAAATTTAGCAGGGACCCCAGCATAAAGACAGCCAGCAGGGACATCTCCCAGAACAAGACTACCAGCTCCAATAACGGCATTCTCCCCTATTTCACATGGTCCTATGATAGTGACATTACTTGCTATCCAAGAGTATTTTCTTATAATGATGTTATTACCTTCTTTAGGGTAGTCTTTGCGGGCAACACCTTTGTACTCATAGAGATGTGAGCCAGTTAGAACACAGACATTGTGACCAAAAAAGACATCGTCTTCTATAGTAACTGTACCAGAACTTGTATTAAATAAAGTGTTGATTAGGGACACATTATTACCCACAATAAGTCTGGAAGGATCCCCCCAAATAGAGTGTATATTTATAAGATATGGCATAAGGTCTCTGGCTAATTTTTCAAGATCATTCATGGCTTATCCTTGTGGTGTTAAAAGTATATAACCTTGGTGTTCGTAGTATTTTTCCAAGGTATGTGTTTTAGAAAATAGATTGTGAACAAAGTCAAGATTTCTACCACATATCTGATCTCTAGTTATACCGGGATGGTATATTTTACAATGGTCATCAAAAGATCTCGTGTAATTTCCATCTTCATAAATCCAAAGGTCATCAGCTATTATAACATCTCTGTATTTTGAGGACCTTTTTGATATGACTTCTAATTCTTTCTCCAGGGGTAATCTGATATCGTAATTCTTCTCAGAATCCATGCGGGATTTTCCTGAATCAGCTCCTGGAAAGTGAGCATCCAACCAAAATAAAATGTTCTGATCTATAGGAGGCAGTATACGTTTTAATACTTCAGATGATTTTCCGCACTCTATAGTAACCTCTTTTATAGACTTAAATAAATTCCTAGCCTGGTCAGTCAGGTCTTTATCAATCTCTACTGATACTATTTTGTTAAAAGACTGCTCTAAAGCGTATTTAACTCCATCTCCGTATAAAGTACCGGTTTCAATGAAAAAGTCTATTTTAAAGTTGCTCTTAAATTTTTGAAGATCAAACCTTCTGATGGTCCCCATAAACTTCATATCCTATTTTTTGTTCAGTTATATTATCAATAAAGAATTTTTTTTGAAGATCAATTTTGGCTAAATGTCTTAAATAATTACAATGATCGACGTAAGAAGCCGGCACCTGGTCTGTTTTAGCCTTATCAACAGCATCAAATGTTTTTAGATTTGCTTCAAAACAGTTTTTAAATTCATCGGACTTTAAAACTGTGTCAAAAAGATTACCCATCTGGCCTTTTAAAAAATCACAACATTTATCAAAAGATATTTTTTTCTGTGCATTATTTTCATCTAAAAATAATTTTACATTAAGAATAGCTAAATAATCAAAGGCATAACACTCATCAACTAAAAGATTTATCACAATACATATTTCCAATCAGGATTAAAAATTCCATTAACATAACTGAAAAAGGAGCTGTTTCCTGGCTTTCTTGAGTATACAGTGACGTTTTTAAGGTCTAATTTTTCTGCTATATAACACCATACTGTGTCTACAGTATGTATTTCAGAAGCACCTTCAAGAAGACCAATCCAATCGAAAATATTATCGAACCCTAAATATTGGTTCTCTATATTTCTGAATCCATTTTTTATTTCTATGCCTTGGCGTTGGTTATTTAAATAGGCGTAATCTTTTGAACCGAAATTAGTGTTTATAAGATTATAAGGCTCATCTTTTAAATTGAAGTAGGCTTTTAATTTTTTTTCCCTTTCTAAATTTCTTTTGAAAAGGAAAAAATCTTTCCAATTTAAATAGTCCATGTCACATATTTTATATTTAACTTGCATTACAGGTAATCCTGAAACGAGCCTGTCAGCATGCTGCAAAGGTATATATAATAGATCATCTGTTTCTATTATTTGTATAGGGTCTCTGTCGTAGACTTCTTTAAAAGGAAAAGATTCTTTCTCAGATATAAAAGTCACTTTGTCATTTATCATGTACTCAGTTAAATAGCTATACTCGGAGATTACTGGCCATGTCACTCGATCAACTCTATTAGAGTCTAAAGATAATTTAGCAATTTTCTGGGTGAAAAAAATGTCACCTAAGCCAGCCGGTTGTCGTATAAGACATGTTTTCATTTAGCAATCCAATTTTCATAAATAATATCTTCAATAATATTGAATTTTAAAGCCCTGTTGTAATTATCCAAAATAGCTTCTTTTTTCGACTGGTACAGTTCAGTTGATAATTGAGAAGGATCAAAATCCTCTTTTAAAATTATAACTCCATCCATATTGAAATAATCAGCAACATCGGGAGCTCCATGGTAAATAGGAATTGTTCCAGTGGTGAAACAATCCAATATTTTTTCAGTCCAATAGGTCTCATACTGATCATTTTCAATGGTCACGGAAAACATATAGTCACAGAGAGCTTCTTCTTTCTTGTCCATAGTCTTTAAATCACGGCCAAAGATATCTACTTTACCTTTTAATTTTTCTACCCAGTTCAATCTATAGTCGTGACCGGGTCCGAATCTTTTTGTAGAACTTACCAGTGAACATAATTTAGACTTGGGGTAAATAGCTGGCTTTTCTATCCAATACCCGTGCGGGGGAAGATAAATAAAATTAGGGGCCAAATCGTAGATTTCTTTGTAGTGGGTGAAGAGATATTTATAGTTTTGAGAGATTTCTTTATAATATTCTTTAATACCATTAATGACATCCGGGATTATAACTCTTGATTCTACTAACCAGGCATATTTATTAGGGCATGGTGTATTTAAGTGAGTTATTATGGATCCGTCTATAAAAAAAGTAGTGTCACATATGTTCTTTTTATGCCATTCAAAAAAAGAAGGCTTTTTCCATAATGTAGAGGAAAAAGCATGCTGAAAATCGCCACCCATTAAACCGTATTTTAACATAATTTGTCTAAAAGATTATTAAATAAAGTGATAAGTGAAGATTCTACTGCATATAAAGGAAAAATATCTCTGCAGACAGTTTTAAGGTCAGATACCTCTTTGACTTTTTTAAAAGACATATCTATGCCACAATTAGGGAAATCACATTCGGCATCCCCATATGCTCTGGAATCACTCAATATAAAACCAAATTTCTCCAGGACATGAGTCATAGTTGTTTTGGTCCAGCCATTTATATGGTATGCCCATTTAGCCTCATGAGAACCGTAGATCATTCGCATGAAACGGAAAGTCCTGAGTACGTTTCCATCTAAAATAGCATGGGCAAGACCTATTGATAAGGCTTCCATATTGGGTAGGTCTATACGTATTGTCCCGTTTATCTGAAGAGCCCGGGTCCATTTTATTAATAAAGCCATGGACTCTATATAATTAAAATGTTCGAAAACATGGTGTGATCGAATCTCCTCACAGGGTTCATAGGCCATTTCAAGTAGATTAGCATACATATCGGCTTTGACTGTAGCTATTGTGTGCTCAGATTGAGGAAAATCCACGTTTATATAACCAGGGAAATAATTCCCACCACAACCAAGATGGTATTTTATAGCCATGTGTAATCAAACTCTTGATGACATGAAATGGGTTCCATACCCTTTATATTCTTCATAGATAAACGTTTTCCATTTAAAAATTCAGTATTCAAATACTCACAGGCTATATCCCCATGTATGTTAGGATATTCCCCTACCTTATTACAAGGATTATTGATAACCTTTGATTTAGGAGAACATACCATAAAAGGCCTCTGTACCATTTGAGATTTTAAAGCATCCTCAAAATTATTGGGATTCGTAAATCTCTTCGACCGTATAACCTCAATAAGGTCTTTTGTCCTGAAAATATTACCGTCAACACTCCACGGGTACGACCAATCCCCCGTAAAATCACTCCACTTCCAGATCAGCTCCTTACCAAAAACGGGAGGAGGCGTATCAATATTCCCCATCGGATAACATTTTTTTATCCCGGGATAAAGCCTTAATGACACAGCCATGATATCTTCATTTGTTTTTAAACTTTCAAACTCAGGAGTTTTAAACTTGAAAGACTCTTTAAATATCTGATCATCCACAAAAAACATAGTGTAATCAGCATCAGGATTTATTAACTGATAGATATCTTCCTTGAAATCCTTCTCTTCTACGAAATTAAACTCCGGATATTCAGATATGACGCTATCATAAGCCCTCTTATATTCATCCGTACTAGACTTATACAATATGCTAATTTTGTAATCCTTATAATCTTCCCAGAATTCCTTAATACTTCGTAATAATAAATCAAGCTGGCATGCCCTGTCTTTGCTGAAAATATTAATGTTAAACATGAAATGTTCCAAACAAGGATAAGGAGTCATATTTTTTATATATTTCTCAGTATCCTTTTGCTCGGAAAATTTAGCCCTCTCATCCCCAAAAGGTGTCTCCTGATTATAAATATATAAAACCTCAGGAATAAACTGAACCCGACCATACCCAGCCATCTCCAACAAAGGATAGGTCATCGCCAAATCCCCAGTTACATTGAAATAATTACCATTCTTATTTCTTAAATCTTTATCCTTTAAATGCTTCCATACTTTATACTTACAAGTACGTAGATGACTTCCCCTCCAGCCTACTTTTCTCACCCCTTTTTTGAAATCAGATTCAGTATATGGCCTGTTATTATTCGGAGCGGGTCCCGGAAATGCTTCCCAACTCCCATGAGTCACAAGTAAATCAGAATTCTTATCGTAATAAGATTTTAAAATGGATAAAACAGAAGGACCTGCAAGCCAGTCATCGCCATCCAAAACAATCAAAACATCATTATCTGAAGGATTTAAAAGACGTGAAGCTTCAAGAAAATTTGCAACATTATATTGTTGAGAATCATTCAGCTTAATTTTTATCCGGTCACTTTGAAATTTTAAAGCCTTTTCATAAGTTTTATCTCCTATCGGATCCAATACTACCTGAGCTTCCCAATTAGAATAATCCTGAATACATAAAGATTCAAGGCATCTCTCTATGTAATTCTCCGCAGGACCCGCTACAACCATTACTTTAAATTTCAAATCCTCTGACTTTTCAATATCTTTTCCTTGTCCTTTTCTAACTACCAGCTCAAAAGACCATTCCTTATGCACCTCAGGATTGTATCGACCTTTATGTACCAGCTCAACCCCACCTATATTTTCCAGAATAGCCCATAACCCCTCCCATGTGAAATGCTTTTTATGAGCTCTATTACATCGAGGATCACCAAGTTTATAATAATATTCCTCATCAGGCTGATATAATACTAAATACCCATCATCCTTAAGCACTCTTAACCATTCTCTCAAAGCATACTCAGTACTCTCAAATTCCTCAAGCAAATGACTCGAATACACATAATCAAAATATCCGTCCTTATAACAAGACAAATCCCTGGCATCCCTGTGCATCTCTGCTACAGGACTATATAAATCCACCCCAATAGCATCAGTCTTTATCTTTACATTACCACATCCTAAATCAAGCCCCTGACCCTTACAGTATTTTAATAATCTATAGCGACAATGATCCGTTTCACCTTTTGGTTGCATCTTTTATATATCCTCTTGCTATGTTTGCACCTATATATTCTGGATCAGACCATAATTTGAGGGCTGCTTTAGATTATGTGCTTTATGTGTTCATACCCTAAAAAAAGGCGGATGACTGACAAAATCCTTCATGCCCCGCGTGACTAAACCATCAACATCAACCGCCATTCCACCTATAAAATTGACCTGTGGCTTATATTTTTCCACAATACGATGAATAAATCTGAAATCATGCTCAGGTTCATGCTCCCAAGGACACTCCAAGGCCCATTCCCTCTTAACTATAAAACAAGGTGTCCCTACATGACAGATTATAGGAAATCCAGGTAACCCTACCTCAGGAATCAACACTATTCGATTAGGATTTCCGTTTTTATACATGCGGGATTCCTGACAACTCATCTGTACAACACTAATCATATTATCATGACCAATACATGTAGCAAGAGATTCCAAGTATGTATCTTTATAACGATCATCATCATCCGCAAATACTACATAAGCACCTTTGGCAATCTGAACCCCATGATTTCTTGGTCGTGTACCAGGAGCTATTTTCATATCCCCAACATCTTTAGATATGTTAGTGAAGTTGATATTGTATTCATTCTTATGAAGATCCATAAAGTCTTTAACATCCTGAGGAATATCCCCATCCCATACAATAATATGCTCAAATAATTCCTTCGGAAATGTCTGATTCCGAAAATCATTAATAAGATACCCTAACGCCATGACACCTCGAGATGCCGGAGTAATAACACTAATCAACATAATAATCCTTCAATAGATATATATAGGTAAAGACCCACTCAACTTTTACTTAAAACAAAAGGCATACTGACTCTACATATATAAATGAGATTAATAGATTATTACAAACCATTAAAATATACTTAAAGACCTCATTTTAATAATCTATCGATAGTATTTATATAATGATAATGCTTTATCCAGATTTAAATATAAATAAAAATTCAGGGGAGGATGCCATGGTAGAGTTTGTAAAAGGTTTACAGCAAGAATTCATAGCTACGAGAGATTTCAGTTTGAACTGGAATGAAAAGAATCTCAAGTCGGTTAAAGTCCGAAAAGGCGAAGCCGTACTCTATGATGGTATTTGTGCTACATATGTTTCTATTTCAGGAGAAACTATCACAGGAACAAGTATAAGTCTTAAAGCCGCTATCAATGTCTCAGGATGGCTCATACATTCTAATGGAAAAGCCACGGAAGCTGTGGAAGTCTCGGAAGAACAAAAAGCCATATCCCAGGAATATAGCGACTTCAAAGGAGGAAGCTTTGAGGATTTCGTGAAAAAAACGATGCATACCTCAGAAGTTCGTAAAAAAGAAATAGTAAAAGATGAAGATCTCATCGTAAAAAAACATCAACCCATTAAAGAAGAACAAGAATCTTCCGATACGCATAAAGTCATAAACGATCAGGTAGAAGTAAAAAAAGTCCCTACCCTCGTCAATAGCTCCACCTCCATGAATGCTAAGATGGAAAAAAGAAGCAATAAAATAATCCGAAGTGATACGGAAGAATCCATACCACTGAAAAGACTTAACAAGGCTTCAACTGACCCCCTTAAAAAAGAGAGAAAAGCTTTCGTTGTCGATACAAATACCCCTAAACCCACTGAAGGTATGACCCGGGATGAAATACAACGAATAATAAAAAAAGATGATACTGACGATAATGGCGGCGTAGTAGTCAAAAAGATAAAGCATTCATCAGAAGTAATCGAAACCGATGGAATTACCTTTCAAAAAACAAAATCCCCTACGGAAATCACCATAGAAACCATAGTAGGTCCTTCAGGAGAAAGTTCTATCGGTGGACAGGACCAGGGTGTCATAGTAGGAAAAGTAGGTGGTCCTAAAGGAAGAAGGTCCATCCAACAAATTGAAGACCAGGATGCCGTAGTAATAAAAAAAATTGGTGAAAAAGCTGCGGAAAAACCTGAAAAAGCTGCAGAAAAAGCTGCAGAAAAAGAAAAATCAGATGACTATTTAAATAAACTTCCGGAGAATTGGTCAAAAATGCATTGGGTCCAGAGAACAAAATTCATAAAAGGACTCGATGATATAGAATTCATCAACTTTATAAAAATGGTGGATACCCTGAAGGCTGTTCAAAATGCATGTGAAAAAAGACTTAACGAACTTAGCAAATAAAATAGCCCTCTGCTGCATACATGGAAATGTCGTTGATTTCGATATGCATAACCTCTTTCCTCCCAATACTCTATTGGAAGAGATGGAAGAGGCTGCAGAAGGAGCTCATATCCCTATTCCTCAACGTACGTTACGGGAACAACAATATAAGTCTCAACCTTTAATGATTCTACCTGATTATTCTGGGGATTTTTTAAAGAAACTCCAACTCCCTTATGAGGGTAAAGCCGTAGAAGCCTCTTCTGAAGAGAATCTATGGGATTTCTCAATGCCCTCAGAAATGCTCAAACATCAGGAACAACCATATCCCAGAGAAATACTCGATGGATTCTATGAATTCAATAGACCCGGATATCCTATTGATAACGTCCTTAAAGAATATTGGGATAGAGCCTGGGAACCTAATGAATGCCCGGAAATGTCGGAAGATAAATGGGAAAGATATGGATCTTTAAGAGTAATAAAGGCATTTCTATCCGAAATCACCCCCTCTATAAGAACAGCAGCGACACTCGAAGAGCTCAGTAAAAGCCGTATAAAAGGCAAATCCTTTGATCCTAACAGAATTAATGGGGTCTCGGCAGTCGTAAAAATTAAAAGACCGAAATTATGGACATGGAGTTTCAATACATCATCAGGGAAAAATATTTATACTACGACATTCCAATTCATACCTTCCAGTAGTATACGAGATCCTAAAAGACTTCATGTCAGAGTATCCTGCTCATGTCCTTCCTGGGTATTCTGGGGTGCCCAATTTAATGCTGGAAGAGGCAATTATCTTTATGGACCAGTACGTCTGAAATTTGCTCCACCAAATAAAAGAGATCCCAATCGACAATTTCTGGTATGCAAACATGTATTGGCCTGCATACCTCTGGTATCAAAATTTATTCTTCCTACTCTCTCCCGGGAAGTAAAAAAGAGAATAGAAAAAGAACCGGCCCTTAAAATCGAAAAAGGCCCGAAAGAAAAGCTGAGAATACCCGATGATCTTCAATATGTAGCCGATCTGCCTGCAATGAAGGACATAGAAGATACCTGGGATGATATGAGTCCTGTAAGAAGAAAACAATTCATTATGGGCCTGAAAACACCTGATGAAGTCGCTTATATGGCCCATAGATATCCTGACACAGCCACCCGTTATGTAGTGCCAAAATTAATGGCTATGGCCAAAAAGAAGAATACAGTAGGAATAAAGGCTCAAGAGCTGCTGGAAGATATCCAGGAAACTAAACCTTCGAGACCTTCGAAACCTTCTCTTCCTCCTCTTATCAGAAATTTCGGTCTACATCCGGAAATACAGCAAATAACAAGGAATTGGGAAAAAATGTCACCCAATGAACGGGAAAAGACAATTGACGGACTCACAGCTCCCGGATCTTTAGCATACTTAGCCTATAAATTTCCCGATACTGCTCCGGAATTTGCAGTACCAAGATTAAATGAAATAGCAAAAGGAAGCAGACTGCCGACTGAAAGAATGCTGGCAAAAAGATATCAACACTTAGCCGAAAAACTCATGGGTTATCTAATATAATGAACGCTCTATCCGATATATTAACCTTTAAAGCCAAAGAGGTCATAACCTTTAAAAACTCAAATATTAATGAGGCTATGAAATTCGGATTTTCCTACATGGAATCAGAAGACCATATCGTCCATTATATAGTAGCTAACTCTAATAATATGAAAAAGATACTTGGAAATGTCGAGGATTCTAAGATAAAAATAGAAAAAGATTCCATAGGGGAATTATGGACGGCTAAATTATTGATTTCCGATAAGCTTAATGATGATCATATACTTTTTTCCAATAACATTTTCTCTGCAGTGGTAAATCTACAAACAAATAAAATCTAAATAAGAGGAGTATATATATATATGCCTACATATACGTATAAATGTACAGAATGCGGCTCTGAAGAAGACCAGATACATGGAATGAAAGAAGTTCCTGAATATAAATGTTCAAAATGTTCTTCTTTGATGGAAAAGATTTTTACACCTAATATTGGTGGATTCATATTTAAAGGTCGGAAAACAGAGGCCTCCAATTATAAAGAAAAAAGATATCGACATAAATTGAATGAAGATGTATCAAAAAGACAGAAAGACAGATGGGGTAAGGGGCCTAAAGTACGGCCTAATATAGCCGGAGTAGAGACCGATTCATGGTCTGATGCTCAAAAAATGGCAAAAGAAGCCGGTCTAAACCATGATAGCTATACCCCTCTTGTGGAAAAAGAAGGTAAAAAAATAATAGTCTAAGGAAGGAACACCTATGAACAGTGTCATTGAACCCCTCTATAAAAGCCCTAATAAAATTACATTTGGATGGGAACAGGAAACCGGAGCTTATGGGTATAAAATATATGTAGGTCTGGGACCTTCTACGAGCTTCATGAACCTGCTGTATGATAATATATCCCCTCAGGCTTCCCATGAGACCCCTACAGTAGGAAAAGTGCCGTATATCGCAGATATCGAAGATATACGCGATATCCTGGGTTTAGCATCTACAATAACCTTTAATAATAAACTCTTCTATTTTACTCTGACCTATGTGGACTCCGCAGGAACTGAAAGCGCCCTGGCCGATTCCACAATAATTGAAGTGCCACCCGTAGGCATCATACCTAAAAAAATGAAGGATGACCCTTCAATAAATCGACACGGCTATGTCTTTTCAGATGCAGACCTTAAATGGATAAAAATGGCTGGAACATCCTCAGGAGGAGTCATTATCGATGCCAATGACTTCTATAAAGCCAATATCGTTTTGGAATATACCTACGATGGGACCGACCTTAAAACCATGAAATCTTACCCCTCAGATGCAACATCTGCAGGATCACCAGCAAAACTTACCACTTATACATATACAGGAGGATTACTTACAAAAACCGAGATAACCGATAGTACCGTCTAAAAATACAGATATTTAATAATCTTTTAATATCCAAATAAGATGTGCGGAGTGTCGTATAAAAAATAGGAAAATTAATTTAAGGAGGATTTAATATGGCTACTGTCGTGACATATGATGGTACAAATTACGGACGTGTTTATCTTGGTGATGTAGGTCAGAGAAATCAGCTTGGAACTGGAAAAGGTATATATTCTTATGGTCAGGACCAGTATTTAAGCTATGGCCAGGATGCTACTTTCGTAGATACCGGTGACGTCCTCATGAGCAAAGATCGCGGCAGAATCAAGAATTTTCAGACCAGAGGAGCCTTCACAATCTCCTAATCTCCCCCCAGCTTTGCTCTGAAAAACTAAAAGAAGGAGAAGGTTAAAAACCTCACTCCTTCTTATTTTTTTATTTCCCCCCTTTTTAATAATCTTTTATTAAATTCTTTAAAATGAATAATCTATATCTCAATCTAAATAAGAAGGTACATTATGGCAGAAGTAGATGTTATTACTGGAGATCTGATCAATAGTGAATCCGGGTTTCAGACTTGTGACCTGTATTTATCAGCTTTCTTCCTGACTGCAGGATGTAAAATGGTAAATTCTTTCAGGGACCAAAGATCAAAGCGTGTCTATTTCCTATTCGAAAAGAATGCAATGATTGCTGATCTGAAACTGAAATATTTCTCTAGGGAAGCTAAAATTGATGCCCTAACATTCTCCGATAATATAAAGTCTCTAAAAAGCTTATGCCATAACATATTAAGTACCTCGAATCCACTCCCTTAAAAAGGATGATTTATTATGCTGATGGATTTCATCCGCATCATTAATGCTTCACAGAAGTTTAAAATTAAGGATGATTTCGAATTTATAGAATTCGAAGACATCGTTGGAGAAGAACATGACCAGGATGAAACTGTGCCACAGTCCCTGGAAATCTGGGCCGTCGTAAAAGTACCCTATGAAGGTGAAATGCCCGAAAGCTATAAAGCTCTTAATCTCATGATAGGAGACTGGGCAGAAAAAAATGAAGCTCCTCTTACAAAAGAACTACATGAAAAACTGAAAGGTCATCTTCAAAAAACATTTCCTGAAGGTGATGTTTCAGATCTGGATCAATTAGATAACAGTGTAGTCTGGCTTGATCAGCTCGATTATATGCCTATAGTAGATGAGAATACATCTACAATGACCATTGAAATAGAACTCGTCCTGAATGTGGAATATGATTAATGAGAAAGAGTCCGGAAGTCAGAAACTTAGTCTGTGATACAATAGTTAATCTTGTAGACCAAGGAACATTATACGCTTCCGGTCGATTAAATATCTATAATACGGATTCCACCCTGATAACTTTTCTGGAATTCTCAAATCCTGCATTCAGAGATGCCACAGATGGCACATCAGTAACAAATTTCATATATGATGCTACAAGTTTCATGGACGGCACAGCAGTATTTTATGAAATAGTCAATAGAGATGCAACAATGATATGGGATGGGACTGTTACCGATAGAAGCGGTAATGGTGACGTTAAATTTGATACTTTAATTTTTCCTAAAGATACAACAGTTTCACTATTGAGTACGGTATACATCGTACCAGAATAATGATATGGCTATATATGGTGATGCTACATTCCTGGATACTACCCATATCTTTGATTCCACCGGAATCATCATAGCCTCCTCTATCCTGAAACCAGAAGAAAAATCCTTCTTCCAAGATACCATACTCGGCTCAGAAGAACCTCTAAGACTCGACCTGTTCCTCATAGATAGAACCTATACCGGTGGATACTGGGATACAACAATGCTCAGAGACTCCACCAAATGGGATAGAGAATTCAACCCTATATGGATAACATATAGCATTTGGCAGGATTCAAGCACAGAAGAACAATATCTCGAAGGATATCGATATAGAGAACCAGTTAATGAAAGTGTTGGAGATTATTACGCAACCATGGAAGTACCCCATGAACCGGGCCCTTATGAAATAAGATGGAGATATCTTAAAGAACCCGAAGTATATGCTAAAGAGATTCGTGAACCATTTAACAGTTTATCAAAAACGGATGCAACATGAATAAGATGGCATTAAAAATAGCACAGGATTTTATTGATATGGACCCTGAAATGCTCCAAAAACTCCTGGAAGGATTCATCATAGATACCAAAGACAATTGGAATTATATCCTTCCTACAGATTTATATAAACTTATTAAAGCCGACCACGACCTGTTCCTGCTGGACCTGAGAAAATCGGAGGACTTTAATAAAGGACATATCAAAGGAGCTACCAATATATTCTGGCTCGATATATTAAAAAATTTGAACAAATTACCCACAGATAAAAAAATCATTCTTATTTGTTATGTAGGCCATACCGCGAGTCAGG
>Ga0307376_10001736_pt1 | contig 22700 bp, 17 predicted proteins | sample TR2MG_FD_202536 | JGI IMG/M metagenome (GOLD analysis project Ga0307376, IMG submission 202536) | Soil microbial communities from Risofladan, Vaasa, Finland - TR-2 | ecosystem: Environmental > Terrestrial > Soil > Coastal area > Acid sulfate soil | place: Finland: Risofladan, Vaasa | collected...
GGCAGCGGTTTCAGGAATGAAACCAACGACGTGGCCATTCTCATGCCACCGCAGCGCAAGCCGCTGCTGGTCACGGCGTATTACGCCGGCTCGCCTGCCGACGCGGCCACGCGCGATGCCGTGCTGGCCGACGTGGGCCGCATCGCCGCGTCGATTTGACGGACGCGGGACAGATGCGGCGGAACCACTGGATTCGCCGCACCTGCGCCTCGCTGTCGCTGCCCTCGCTTCACTCCGCCCGCTTGTAGATCACGCCGCCCTTCATCACGAATGGCACGTGCTCGATCGCGCCGATGTCGGCGGTCGGGTCGCCGCGTACCGCGATGATGTCGGCGTCGAGGCCGGCTTTCAATTGGCCGAAGCGGTCCTGCTGGCGCAGGATCGTCGCGTCGACCGCGGTGGCGGCCAGCAGCGCGCGGGCCGGCGACATGCCGTCGCGCACCATCCACTCCAGTTCCTTGTAGTTGGTGCCGTGGGCGAACACGCCGACATCGCTGCCGCAGCCGATGGTGACACCCGCGTCCATGGCCAGCTTGAACGCGTGCGCGGACTGCTTCATCTCGTCGGTGGGCGGATCGCCCGGCTTCCAGCCGTGGAAATATTCGGCGTAGGCGACCACGGCTTCCAGCGTGGGCAGGTAGGCGACGTGGTGCTGTTTCATCAGCGCGAATACTTCAGGCGTGCCGGCGAAGCCGTGTTCGATGGTGTCGACGCCGGCCAGTACCGAGCGGCGCATGCCTTCGGGCGTGGTCGAATGCACCGAGACCGGCAGGCCGAGCGAATGCGCGGCCTCGACGCCGGCGTTCAATTCGTCCTGGGTGAAGGTGGGCACCGCGCCCTGGCTCTTGCCGCAGTGGTAGTCGGCGTAGATCTTGATCCAGTCTGCGCCGTGGCCGGCCTGGTCGCGCACCGCGTCCAGCATCTGCGCGCGTCCGCTGACCGGGATGCCGCCCTGCGGCAGGTCCATGTCGGTACGGAAGCCCATCGGGCCGGGACCGTAGCAATGGCTGGCGACGGTGGCGCGGGTGGCCACGAAAAGATGCGGGCCGGGGATCAGGCCCTGCTCGATCGCGCGCTGCACGTCGACGTCGGCATAGCCGGCGCCTTCGGTGCCGAGGTCGCGCATTGCGGTGAAGCCCGCCATCAGGGTGGCGCGCGCGTGCAGCACCGCCTCGATGGTGCGATAGGGCAGGGGTTCCTTCAGTACCTGATCGTTCCACAGCGTTTCGTTGTACGGGTGCAGAAAGATATGCGAGTGCGCGTCGATCAGGCCGGGCAACAGCGTCGTGCCAGGCAGCTCGATGGTCTGCGTGCCCGGCGGCGCCTTGACCTGCGTCGGCGGGCCGACCGCCACGATATGGCCGTCCTGCACCAGCAGCACCCAGCCCGCATGCGTCTGCTCGCTACGCGCGTCGAAGACGCGGTCGGCCTTGAGCAGCCAGGCGTGATCGGCCGGCTTGTTGACGGTCGCCGCGGCGGGCGTGCCCACGGCACAGGCCAGCAGCATGCCGCCGAGCAATACCCTCAGGCGTCGCGTAAAATTCTGCATCGACATGGTCTCTCCCCTTTGCGGATTTCCCTGCGCACCTTGTAACACCGGCAAGGGTGTGCGGGGATATGTGCGCTGGAAACCGTTCCCCGCCGCCGCGCCGGGCCATACCGCGAAGTCATCTGCAATGCCATGCTTGCGTTCCGCATTGCACGGCACGCGCCAAGCGGCCTGCGGCGAAACTTGAATTTGTTGCGCTGGCATCCAATATCGAACAGACCACCCCGCAGGGACACCCGAATGTCGACCTCCGTCCAGCAGCAGAACCGCCAGCGTTTCGATGTCATCGCCGCCGAGTGGGACGACAGTCCGAGACGACGCGAGCTGGCGACCGGCGTGGCCGCCGCGATCGCCGAGACGCTGCCGCTGCAGGCACACTGGCGTGCGCTGGAATACGGTTGCGGTACCGGTCTGGTGGGTGCCGCGCTGGCGCCGCGGCTGGGGCACTTGCTGGCCTGCGATGTTTCGCCCGGCATGCTGTCGGTGCTGACCGAGAAGGCACGCGCGGCCGGGCTCGATCAGCTGCAGACCCGGGTGCTCGATCTCACCAGCGAGCCGCCGCCGGCGGAACGTTTCGATCTGATCTTCAGCAGCATGACGATGCACCACATTCCGGACGTCCCGGCGCTGCTGCGTACATTCCACGGCATGCTCACGCCGGGTGGCTGGCTGGCGCTGGTGGATCTGGACACCGAGGACGGCAGCTTCCATGGCGAGGACATGCCCGGCGTGATGCATCATGGTTTCGATCGCATCGCCCTGCAGGATGACCTGCGCGCTGCCGGCTTTGTCCAGACCAGCGCGCGCACCGCGCACACAGTGTCCAAGACCGCCGACGACGGGCGGGTGAACCATTACCCCGTGTTCCTGATCACCGCCCGGGCGTGACGCGGTGAACGGCAGGCGCAAACCGTCAGGCGGGTTCGGTCGTCGGGGTTGGTCGATCGTGCGTGGTGCCCGGCCGGTTCCCTCCATGTCAGTCCGTTGCGCCCACAACAGGTTCGGCAGCGGTGCGCAATGATCGCTTCGGAACTCGACAATCCTTTCTGGTCTTCCTTGCGCAGCCGGCATCGTGCGCTGGCGCAGTGCATCGGCGATGCCGCGCGATATCCGGCGCCCTACGCGCCTTTCCTGGGCGTGGCGAACGCGCAGGCGGATGTGGCCGGGGCGCTCGCGGCGCTGCTGGAACCGGGCGAAACGCTGTACCTGCTCGGGGTGGCGCCGACGCTGCCGGACGGCTGGGTTCTGCAGGCGCACGGCGAACTGGCGCAGATGATCTGCACGGCAGCGATCCCGCCGATCGACGGGCCGCCGGTCATTGAATTGTCCGAACCGCATCGTGCGGATGTGCTGGCGCTGACGGCGCTGGTGTATCCGCATTATTTCCGTCCGCGCACGATGGAACTGGGCCGCTACTTCGGGATCTACCAGGACGGCCGGCTGGCGGCGATGATCGGCGAGCGCCTGGGCATGGACGCATCCCAGGAGATCAGCGCGGTCTGCACGCATCCGGACTTTCTTGGCCGCGGTTACGCCCGCCGGCTGGTGGCGCAGCTGTCGAACGACAATCTCGCACGCGGCCGCCTGCCGTTCCTGCACGTGAGCCCGCAGAACCGTCGCGCGAAGCGGCTGTACGAACAGCTCGGCTATCGCCTGCGCCGCGACATCGGCTTCTGGTCGCTTGGCCGGGCAGCGTCGGGTGCGGCAGCACCGTAACGCGCCGGCACGCCGGATCGCGGTGCAAGACGGGCCGGCGGCAAGAGGGCAGTATGGGCTTCGCGCCGTACGCGCACGTAACCGCTATCCACGACCTCGGCGGAATTGGCCGCGCACCAGAGTGCGCGCCGTTTTTTTCGCCCGGCCGCATCGCTCCGGATACGATGAGCCCGTTCAGCGCACAGGCACCGGCACGTGGCGGGTGCGCCACCATGCCAGCACGAACAGCGCGGCAAACAGCAGGTCCATGCAGCCGCCGGCGAGCATCAGCAACGACAGGCGGTGCTGCAGATACAGCACCAGCATGGCGGTGCCGAAGCTGAGCTTCTCCAGCGTGGCGGGGATCATCATCGGCCGGTAGCGCAGCGGATCGCGCGCCAGCAGCGCAAATCCCAGCTGCCATGCCAGCGCGACACCGATGAAGCCGTAGTAAAACTCCGCATGGGTGATCGCCGGCGGCTGCATGTGCGCCACCATCGATTCCTGGAAATACATCGGCAGCAGGGCAATCAGGCCGTAGAGGGCGGCAATGAAAAACACCCGGCGCGAAAACAGCATGCTCGACTCCCCCTGGTCCGTTTCCGGCGAGCTTAGCGGATGCCGCGCTCGCACGCTCGCGGGTGGGGCGACGCAGACCAAACGGCGAAATCCCGCGCCGGAGTGCCATCGTTTCGGGCGGCGTCTGGCGAACGTGCCGAACTGCCCGGCTGCCGGTCACTCGTGCCGGAGCGCCTCGATCGGGTCGAGCCGGGCAGCGCGGCGGGCCGGGAAATAACCGAAGATCACGCCGATCGCAGCCGAGAACAGGAAGGCGAGCAGGTTGATCTGCAGTCCGAAGACATAAGGCACCTGGAGCATGTTGGTCAGCACGATCGAGGCGACCGTCGCCAGCAGCAGGCCCAGCAGGCCACCGATCGACGACAGCACCACCGCCTCGATCAGGAACTGCAGCAGCACCTCGCGCTCCAGTGCGCCCACCGCCAGGCGGATGCCGATCTCGCGGGTGCGCTCGGTCACCGACACCAGCATGATGTTCATGATGCCGACCCCGCCGACCAGCAGGCTGACGGCGGCCACCGCGCCCAGCAGCAGGGTCAGCAGCCGGGTGGTGCTGGAGAGCATGTCGGCAATCTCGCGGGTATCGAGCACGTTGAAATCGTTCTCTTCGCTGGCGGCGATCCGACGGCGTTCGCGCATCAGCGACTCGATCTGCTGCTTGGCCCGGATGGTCGATGCGCCCTCCTGCACCGACACCAGCAGCATGCCCACGTCCTGATTGCCGGCGAGCCGGCGTTGCACGGTACGCAGCGGCATGATGACGGTGTCGTCCTGATCACGGCCCATCGAGGACTGGCCCTTGGCCTTGAGCAGGCCGATCACCTCGCAGGAGAACTGCTTGATGCGGATTGCACTGCCGATCGGGCTCTGGCCGCCGAACAGCTTGCTGCGCGTGGTTTCCCCCAGCACGCAGACCGCCTTGCCGGCCGCCTGTTCGGCTTCGGTGAAGGTGCGTCCGGCGGCGATCGTCCAGTTGCCGGCGGTGAAATAGGCATTGCTGCTTCCCACCACGCTGGTGGACCAGTTGCTGGCCAGATGCACCACCGTGATGGTGCGCGAAACCACCGGTGCGACGCTGCTCAGATGGCTGACCTGGTTTTCGATCGCGACGGCGTCGGCGAGTTTGAACGCGGCGGCGCCGGCGATGTCGCGACCGCCGCCGAGCCGCTGCCCCGGGCGTACCATCAGCAGGTTGCTGCCGAGACTGGCGATCTGTGTGGACACTGCTGCGGTGGCGCCATTGCCCAGGGTGACCATGGTGATCACCGCGGCCACGCCGATCAGGATGCCGAGCACGGTGAGGAACGACCGCGTCAGATTGCGGCGGATTTCCTTCAGTGCCAGCAGCAGCGTATTCCACAGCATTACGCGGGCTCCGGGTTGCGGATGTCGCTCTCCACGCGACCATCGACGAAGCGCACGATGCGCCGCGCATAGGCCGCCATGTCGGGTTCGTGCGTCACCATCAGCACGGTGATGCCGCGGTCGCGGTTGAGCGTGACGACCAGCTCCATGATCTCGCGGCTGCGCTGGGTGTCGAGGTTGCCGGTCGGCTCGTCGGCCAGCAGCACCGCCGGATGGGTGACGATGGCGCGGGCGATCGCTGCGCGCTGCTGCTGGCCGCCGGACAGTTCGGCCGGCGAGTGATGCTCCCAATCGGTCAGGCCCACCGCGGCCAGCGCCTCGCGGGCGGTGGCATGCCGGACGTGCGGCGGTTCGCCGCGATACAGCAGCGGCAGTTCCACGTTCTCCAGCGCCGATGTGCGTGCCAGCAGGTTGTAGCCCTGGAACACGAAGCCCAGGTAGTTGCGCCGCAACAGCGCCCGCTGATTGCGCGAAAGCGCTTCCACCGGAACGCCACGAAAACGGTAACTGCCGGTCGTCGGCACGTCGAGACAGCCCAGGATGTTCATCGCGGTGGACTTGCCCGAGCCGCTGGGCCCCATGATGGCGACGAACTCGCCCTCATGCACCACCAGATCGATGCCGCGCAATGCCTGCATCGCCACTGTCCCTTGCCCGTAGGTCTTGGTCACGCCGATCAGCTCGATCAGCGGGGGATCCGACCGGCTCTCATTCGCGGCAGGGCTCACGGGCTCCCATCCTGGCTTTCGGTGATCATCATCATGCCGACTTTCAGATCGCCGGAGATCACTTCGGTCAGCTTGCCGTCGCTGGCGCCGATGGTGACCGGCACGGCAACCGGCTGACCATCACGCAGGATCCAGACCTGCCTCGTCTTGCCGGAACCGCCGGCGGTACTGGAAGCATTGCCATGCGGCCGTCGCGGCATCAGGCGACCGAGCAGGCCACCGGAACCCCTGCTCGTCGTTGCGGCGGAGACCGGTGTGAAGCGCAAGGCCGCGCTGGGCACCAGCAAGGCATTCTTCCGCTCGCTGACCACGATCGAGGCGGTAGCGGTCATGCCCGGACGCAGGCTCAGGTCGTCATTGTTGACGGTCAGCACGGTGAGGTAGGACACCACGCCATCCTTGGTCTGCGAGCCGAAACCGACACGCCGCACCTGGGCCGGATATTCGCGCCCGGGGTAGGCATCCACGGTGAACGTGGCGCGCTGGCCGTCACGGACCTGGCCGACATCGGCCTCGTCCACGTCGACCTGCAGTTCCATCTTCGACAGATCCTCGGCAAGCGCAAACAGCACCGGCGCCTGCAGCGACGCGGCCACGGTCTGCCCGGGTTCGATCGTGCGCGCCAGTACCACGCCGTCGATCGGCGAGCGGATCGATGCTTTGGCCAGATTGGTCTCGTCCGAACTCAGCTGGGCGCGCGCCTGGGCCACGGCGGCAATCGCGTTTGCCTGCGACGCCAGCGCACGGCTCCAGGCTGCCTCGGCGGTATCCAGCGCGACCTTCGACGGCTCGCCGCCTCCGCTCAACGCATGCATGCTGGTCAGTCGATCGAAGTAAAGCCGGGTTTCCTTCACCGTCGCCGCTGCCAGCTTGACCTGGGACTGGGCGGCCGCCAGTGCGCCGCGGGCATTGGCAAGTTGGTCCTGCAGCCGGGAAAGATCGAGGCGTGCCAGGATCTGGCCGCGCTTCACCTTGTCGTTGACGTCGACGTACACCGCTTCCATCGTGCCGGACAGTTCGCTGCCGACATCGACCTGGTTGGTCGGCTGCAGATTGCCGGTCGCAGCCACTCTGACCACCAGGTTGCCACGGCTGACGGCTGCGGTCCGATAGCCCGGTGCCGATGCATCGCTACCGCGCCGGGCAAGGAAATAGCCGCCCACCAGCAACAAGAGCAGCGTGGCCAGTGCCAGCCAGAGGCGCCAGCGTCTGCCCGCACCACGGCGGCCTGTTGCCGGACCCAGCACACTGGCCAGATCGGAGCTCGTCGTTGCGGCCTTGTGCGCCATATCCTTGTTGCCGGGTGTCTGCATGGGCGGCCCCTGACCGTCCGGGTCAGCCTGTGTTTCATCAGGTTTCATGAGGACTCCAGCCATGGCATGGCTCGCGGCGCGCTTCCGTTACCTTAGCCATCGCAGGTGTGGCGATATTGACCAGCATCAAGCTGGCGCCATCGCGTGGATTTCAGGGTACGCCGACAACGCTCCGGTAGAGTGGCAGCCGCTCCGCGTAGCTCCGGCGGGAGCCATCGCGGCCCCGGTGTTGCGTATGGTGGTCGACGCGGTACCGACATGGCGGATCGACCACAGCCGGCGCCATCACACTGCAGTGGGCACACTGTCCGCAATACCCGAGGATCGGCTCATCGTGCACGCCTTCGCCCGACAACTGGTCGCATTGCTGTATTTCATGGCGCCGGCCTACCTGGCCAACATGGCACCTCCGTTCGTACGCTACTGGAAGGGCTGGAACCGGCCGATCAACGAGCGCCTGCTTGGCAGTCACAAGACGGTGATCGGTTTTGCCCTGGGGGTCGTGGCCGGCGTGCTGGCAACGGGGGGGCAGGCGGCACTGGCGTTGCCGATCAGCCGGCTCGACTATGCGGCCTGGCCGTTGCTGGGTCTGGGTTTCGGGCTTGGCGCCATGGCCGGCGACAGCCTCAAGAGCCTGCTCAAGCGCCGGCTGGGGATCACGCCCGGCCGACCGTGGGTACCGTTCGACCAGCTCGACTTCGTGCTCGGTGCGCTGGTGCTGGTCGCCCCGTGGGCCAGATTGTCCTGGTTCGAAGTATCGATCATTCTGGTCGGGAGCTTTCTCGCCGGCCTGCTGGTGAACCGGCTGGCGTTCCGGCTGGGGATCAAGGGCAGCCCATGGTGAGCCGCACGCCAGGATCACCAGCGATCGCTGGCGCGGCCATGACCGGCGTCGGCACGCCGGGCTCGCCGGTCGGTCCCGGCATGCGGCAACGCGAATTGCCGGCGAACCCGTGGATGCTGGGGATCGGCGATGTGGCGAGCGCGTTGGGTACCGACCTGGAGCAGGGGCTCAGCGCGCAGGAGGCTGCCACCCGGCTCGCCGCCGACGGTCCCAATGAGCTTCACGCATCCCCCGCCTTGCCGGCCTGGCGCCGCGCGCTGGCACAGCTGCGGAACCCGCTGGTCTACCTGTTGCTGATGGCTGCCGTGGTGGCGCTGGCGGCCTGGGTGATCGAGGGCATGCCCGACTGGCCACTGGATGCGATCGTGATCGTCAGCGTGGTGATCCTCGATGCCGCACTGGGCTGGCTGCAGGAAACCAGGGCGGCGGATGCCGTCGCGGCACTGGCGAAGATGACTGCCGTCACTTCGGCGGTGATCCGTGATGGACAACTGCAGCGGGTGCCCAGCGCCCAGCTGGTCAGGGGAGACCTGCTGGTGCTCGGCGAGGGCGACGCAGTGGGTGCCGATGCGCGCCTGGCTGAGGCGACGTCGCTGCGCGTGCTGGAGGCGTCGCTGACCGGCGAGAGTATCGGCGTGCTGAAAAATGCCGCCACGCTGGTGGCACCGGCAGCGCTGGGCGACCGTTTGAACATGGTGTTCAAAGGTACTGCGATCGCGCAGGGCGTCGGTCGGGCGGTGGTGACGACCATCGGCATGCAGACCGAGGTGGGTGCCATCGCCACGCTGCTCGACACCACGGTCGCCGCACCGACACCGCTGCAACAGGAAGTGACCCGCATCGGCAAGGTGCTGGGCCTCGCGGCACTGGTGATCGCGGCCGTGGTGGTGGCGACCATCCTGTTGATCTCCCATACCCTCGGTGTCACCGACGTGGTGGAGGTACTGCTGCTGGGCGTGTCGCTGGCCGTGGCGGCGATCCCCGAGGGATTGCCGGCGATTCTGTCGCTGGTACTGGCCATGGGCGTGCGGCGCATGGCCCGGCGCCATGCAATCGTCAAGCAGCTGGGGTCGGTCGAGGCGCTGGGGGCGGCCTCGGTGATCGCCGCGGACAAGACGGGTACGTTGACCCGCGGCGAGATGACCATCGTGCGGGTGATGACGGCTTCGGGCAGCAGTCGGTTCACCGGTGTCGGCTATGCGCCCGAAGGGCGGGCCGAGCGCGCCGGTGCCGAGCTGACGGCCGGACCGCTGCGCGACGAACTGGTTGCCGTGATCCGCGGCGGCAGCCTGGCCGGCAATGCCAGCCTGCGCCAAGGGGACGATGGCGAGTGGGTGATCGAGGGTGATCCGACCGAGGCGGCCTTCCTGGTGGCCGAGCGCAAGCTGGGCGCACGCGGTGCGAGCGTGCTGCGGGAAGACCGCTTCGAGCGCATCGGCGAGATCCCTTTCACCTCGCAACGAAAGATGATGTCGACCTTGCAGGTGGATCACGCGCACGCCGATGCGCATGTGCTGTTCACCAAGGGGGCACCGGATGTGCTGCTGAACCGGTGCACACGGGTGCGCAGGGGGAACGAAACGATCCGACTCGATGCCGACCTGCGTGCTCGCGTGCTCGCGGATATTGCTGCGATGACGGACCAAGCGCTGCGCACGCTGGCCGTGGCCTGCCGTACGCTGGCTGTCGACGCGACGATTCCGACGGAGCCGCATGAGGTCGCCGCGATCGAACGGGAGCTGGAGTACATCGGCACCGTGGGGATCACCGATCCACCGCGCGCGGAGGCGGCGGTGGCGATCGGCGAGGCGCAACGGGCCGGCATCCGGATGATCATGATGACCGGTGACCACCCGCGCACGGCGGCGCGCATCGCCGCGGATCTGGGTATCGTGGATGCCGGGGCCAGCGTGCTGAGCGGGGCCGAACTGGATATTCTGGACGAAGCTGCCTTCGCCGAATCGGTGCGCCGGACCTCGGTGTTTGCACGCGTTGCACCTCGGGACAAGTTGCGCATCGTGAGCGCGCTGCAGGCGGCCGGCGCTGTGGTCGCGATGACCGGCGATGGTGTCAACGACGCACCGGCGCTGAAGGCCGCCGACATCGGCATCGCCATGGGCCGGACCGGCACCGAGGTGACCCGGCAGGCGGCCGACATGATCCTGGCGGACGACAACTTTGCCACCATCGTCGATGCGGTGCGCGCAGGTCGCGGCATACTCAACAACATCCGGAAGTTTCTGCGTTACCTGTTGTCGTCGAACCTTGCCGAGGTGCTGACCGTCTTTCTGGGCGTCGCGGGAGCCGGGGTGATCGGACTCAAGGCCACGGTGACCGGCAACGATGGCATCGTGGTGCTGCCGTTGCTGGCTACGCAAATCCTGTGGATCAACCTGATCACCGACACCGGTCCGGCGCTGGCCATGGGCGTCGATCCCGTCGCCGACGACGTGATGGCGCATCCACCGCGCCTGCGCAGCCAGCCGGTGATCGATGGCCGCATGTGGCTTGGCGTGGCCGAGATGGGCGTGGTGATGGCCGTGCTGACCTTGCTGACACTGGACATGTTCCTGCCCGGCGGGTTGATCGAGGGTACCGGCGACCTCGCCACGGCGCGTACCGCCGGCTTCACGGTGCTGGTACTGACCCAGTTGTTCAATTGTTTCAATGCGCGCTCGCACAGCGCCTCGGCCTTCAGGGGGATGTTCTCCAACCGCTGGCTGTGGGCGGCGGTTGCGCTGTCGGTTGCGCTGCAGGTGGCGGTCGTCCATGTCCGCATGCTCAACCTTGCATTCCACACCGTTCCGCTGTCCGCGGGCCAGTGGGCCGCATGCGTGGCGATGGCCAGCGGCGTGCTGTGGTTCAGCGAACTGCGCAAGCTGGGCCGCCGCTCCCGGGCACCGCGTGGTGGCACTACGATACCCGGGCCGGATCCGTTTCCCGGTTCTTGAGGCGCGGCCGCGGAACAGGCACGGGTTATCAGCCGCATGACACAGGAGCAACGCATGACCGATCTGTCCGTCTTTCCGATCACCGCACGCTGGCCGGCCGAACACCCCGACCGTATCCAGCTCTATTCGCTCAACACGCCCAACGGCGTGAAGGCCTCGATCATGCTGGAGGAGACAGGGCTGCCCTATGAGCCGCATCTGGTCGACATCATGAACGACGAGAGCCACTTGCCCGAATTCCTGTCGCTCAACCCCAACGGCAAGATCCCCGCGATCATCGATCCGGCCGGACCCGGCGGCGAGCCGCTGGGGTTGTTCGAATCCGGTGCGATCCTGCTGTATCTGGCGGACAAGACGGGCAAGTTCATTCCGGCCGACCCGGCCCGGCGCTGGGAGACCATCCAGTGGCTGTTCTTCCAGATGGCATCGATCGGGCCGATGTTCGGCCAGCTCGGCTACTTCAACAAGTTCGCCGGCAAGGAGATCGCCGACAAGCGGCCGCTCGATCGTTACGTGGCCGAAACGAAGCGCCTGCTGGGCGTGCTCGACGCCCAGCTCGACGGTTGCGTCTGGTTGATGGGCGAGGACTACACGATCGCCGACATCGCCACGGTCGGCTGGGTGAACAACCTGATCACGTTCTACGAGGCGCGCGAACTGGTGGTGTACGACAGCTTCACGAACGTCGCCGCCTGGCTCGATCGCGCCCTGGCCCGCCCGGCGGTGAAGCGCGGCCTGGAAATTCCCAGGTGGGGTTTGTAGCCGGTGCCGTGGTTCCTCGACCGCAGCTGCATGACACCGCTATCCGGCAGCAGATGTTGGGGTACCTGTTTTCCGGGTGCGCCGGCAGACGGCTTCAATGAGGCGTGACCGATGCCTTTCTCCCCGGGTGATAGACCCGCTCGACATGTCCCTTCAGCTGCTCCGGCCAGAAGTACACCGTGCGCAGGTTGCCGGTGGTGTAGCGCTCGGCTTCGTCGTTGAAGTGTTTCGAGTCGGGATGGCCGCTTTCGCCGCCGGCGGTGATGGCGCGGGCGCGCACCTTCGGGCCGAACTCGACCACCGCGACGAAGCTGTTGCCGCTGGTGCCGTAATAGCGCTTCGTGCCGGGCCAGCGGTGCGCGCCGAACGAGGCCAGCGAGCCCCAGCGCGAGGAGGTGAACGGTACCGGGATGCTGGGCTTTGAGTCGTCGAACGGCTGCACGATGTCGCCGTTGATGCGTTGGAAGCGGTTGATCTCGCCCCACGGCACGCCCCAGCTGCCGAAGTCCTTTTTCAGGCGGTCGGACGCTTCGACCAGGGCGTCGAGGCGGGCTCGCGAACCGGCCTTCTCGGCCATGTAGTCATAGATCGACAGGCCCTCGGCGGTATCGGCCTTGCTCACCTCGTCCCACAGCGTGTCGCCCCAGAACACCGCCAGCGAGGTTGGCATCGAGGCGATGCCCCAGCGGTAGTTCCAACCGCGCAGCATCGCGATCTGGCCGGCCAGCTTTGACCTGAGCGGATCGTTGGCGGGCAGCGCATCGTAGTCGGCGACCAGGATCGGGATCTGCCGCGCGAACGCCGGCAGGTACGAATCGAAGGCGGCGGTGATCAGCGAGGGAATGGTGAAATCCTTCGCGCCGGTGAGCAGGCGGGTGGCGTGCAGGCCGCGCGGGTTCTCGCCGAAGGTGTCCATGTAGCGGGGATAGTCCGCCCGTTTCGGGCTGTATGGGCCGGCCGCGGAATACGGCCAGTCGTTGGTGTTGAAGATCCAGCCGTTGGGCGGATTGAGCAGGTGTGGGGCCGCATCGAGCGGCAGCAGCCCGTGCCAGTCGGTGGCCGGATCGCTGCCGTCGACCGGCTTGGTGTAGTCGAAGCGGTCGTCGCGTTTCGGGATGAACTGCGGATGCAGATAGGCGATCTCGCCCTTGTCGTCGGCGAAGATGGTGTTGTTGGACGAGTTGGCCTTCAGCTCGGCGACTTTCATGTAGCTGGCGTAGTCGTGCGTCTTGGTGCGCAGCCAGCTCTGCTCCAGTGCGGGGATCGGCGTGTTCATCAGCGCCTCGGCGATCCACTTGCCATGGGCGGCGCGCACGATCGGGCCGTGATGGGTGAACCAGGCGGTGAAGGTGCGCTGCGCCATCGAGCCGTCTGCTGCCCGGTAACGCACGACGATCCGGCGCGTGGTGACCGGGCGCAGTGCCTTGCCGTAGCGGTAATAGAGCTTGCCGTGCTGGTGCACGATGGTCTCGGCGAACTCGTCGACCACGTCGGCACCGGTGGAGGTATGCATCCATCCCACATGCTGGTTGAAGCCCTGGTAGACGAAGAACTGTCCCCAGGTCACCGCGCCGTAGGCGTCGAGCCCGGCGTCGCTGGACATCTGCAGTTCGGAGCGGAAGAAGAACGAGGTGTGCGGGTTGATCAGCAGCAGCGCATGGCCGTCGACGGTGAGCTTCGGCGCGATGGCGATGCCGTTGGAGCCGGTTGGCTCCTTCCAGCTGGCGGGCTCGGGCACGAAGGCCAGCGCCGCCTGATCGTCGCCGTAGAACAGGGCCAGCTGTTTCAGCGACACGCGTTCGATGTCGCCGCCGATACTGCCCTCGGTAAAGCTCAGCGCCATCCACGGTTCGAAATGGGCGATCACGCGGGGATGCACATCGGGATGCGTGGCGAGGTAATAGTTGAGCCCGTCGGCCCAGGCGTTCATCAGCTGCTGCAGCCAGGCCGGGCTCTGGCGGTAGAGCTTCTTCAGCACCACCGGGTCGATGAACAGCTTCTGCCGCAGGTCCTGCCAGATCGCGGACTTGCCCTCGGCCTCGGCGAGGCGGCCCATCGACAGCAGGTAATTGGTCTCCACGCGGTTGAAATCGTCCTCGGCCTGCGCGTAGGTCATGCCGAACACCGCGTTGGCGTCGGTCCTGCCGTGTACATGCGCGATGCCCCAGTCGTCGCGGGTGATCGTGACCGCCTGCGCCTCACGCTGCCAGCGGGCCATGTCCGACGCGGGCGCGGGCGTGCGCGCCTGGGCGGAGGCGGCAAGGCCGAACGCGAGCACGGCAACCACATGTAGCAGATGCCTTGCCCGGTCACCGCCGTGCAAGCGGCGGGGTGCCCGGGTCGGTTTTTTCGTCGTGCGTGCCAGCATCGGTTTTCCCCAGTCATCAGGTGTCTCAGGTGTCTTTGGGTGTCGCTATCCTCGGGCGCCCATCAGGCCGGCGCCGATGGATCGCGACAAAATCGTCGAAAGGGCAGGCGTGGGTCCTACGCCATCCGCGCCGGTTCTCCCAATTCCAGCGACTTCAACAGCATCCCGGCCTGCGTGCGGTTTCTCACCCGCAGCTTCTCGAAGATCGCCGTGACATGCGCCTTCACCGTGCGCTCCTGGATCGAGAGGCGGTCGGCGATCTGCTTGTTCAACAAACCTTCGGCCAGCAGGCCCAGGACGCGCGACTGCTGCTCGGTCAGTCGGGCCAGGCGGCCGGCCAGGTCGGTGTCATCGGGGTTGGCGGGCAGGGCGGCCACGGCGGCGGCGAGGCCGGGTGGCAGCCAGCTGCCGCACTCGAGCACGCTGCGGATCGCCTGGCCAATCTGCACCGGGCTGGCACTCTTGGGGATGAAACCGGCAGCGCCGTGATCGAGCACGCGGCGCACGATGCGCGGTTCGTCGTGGGCGGACACCACCAGCACCGCCACGCCCGGATGCTGTCCACGCAATGCCGCCAGCCCCGTCAGGCCCCGGCTGCCGGGCATGTGCAGGTCGAGCAGCACCAGATCGATATCCGGTTCCGAGGCCAGTGCGGTCAGCGCGCCGGCAAGGTCGGCAGCCTCATGTACGCGGCACCCGGGCACGCTCGCGCTGGCGGCCTGATACAGTGCGGCGCGGAACAGCGGGTGGTCGTCGGCGATCAGCAGGCAAGTCATGCGGTCGAACTTAGCGGGCGCCGGCACTGCCGTCGAGTCTCGGAAGTCATGCGTGATGGACTTTTGTACGATGGCGGCCGGCAGCTTGCTTGCTATGGTGGCGTGATGAAGAAATCCATCCCCATTGCAACACCGCTGTTCTGGCCCGTGCTGCTATCGGTCATGCTGTCGGCTTGTGCCGGCAGTCCGGCCGGGAAGGATTCTGGAATGCGAGACGTGGATTACGGCGAAGTGCAAGTCACCGAGCATCGGGGGCACGACGATCTGTTGAGTGCGGGCCTGGGGTTGGCCAGTCTGGCCGGTGCGCCGTCGCCGTTCGCCAACCCGCAGGACCCCAGCGCGGACGAATTGCGCCGGCGGGCGATCCAGACCAGTTGGAAGGGCATCGCCGATCTCGGTCCGCTGGGCGGTTACGGCACGGTCTATGGCGGCGTGCCGGATATACCGGGGCGCGAATACCAGGCGTTCGCGCGGATTCCCGGCGCACGGGCACCACATCGCGTGCTGCTGCAGTTGCCGGACCATTTCGATCACCGCAAGCGCTGCCTGGTGGTGACCGCCTCGTCCGGCTCGCGCGGCATCTACGGCGCGATCTCGCTGGCCGGGGCCTGGGGTCTGCCGCACGGTTGCGCGGTGGCGTACACCGACAAGGGCACCGGTTCGGGCTATTTCGATTACGCCGACGACAGCGGCGTGGCGCTGGACGGACGCCGCGCCAGACGCGGCGAGGCGGCGCTGGAGTTCCAGCCGCCACCGGCACCGCCGGGGACAGGCATCGCGGTGAAGCAGATGAATTCCGGCGACAACCCGGAGGCCGACTGGGGGCGGCACGTGATCCAGGCCGCGCAGTTCGCGCTGGCCATGCTCGATCGCGCCTATCCGGACGAGGCGCCGTTCACGCCGCAGAACACGAAGATCATCGCCACCGGCCTGTCCAATGGCGGTGGCGCGGTGCTGCAGGCAGCCGGACTGGATCGCGATGGTTTTTTTGCCGGCGTGGTCGCGCTGGAGCCCAACGTGCACGTGCAAGGCCACGGCCGTCCGTTTTACGACTACGCCACCGAGGCCGCGATCTGGTTGCCGTGCGCGTTGAGCGGCGAGCGCTTTGCCGACGCGCCATTCGCACGCGAAGCGGACGGCCGGCCACCGCCGGCGTGGCCGGTGCGCTGCGCCAGCCTGCGCGCGCAGGGCAAATTGGGCGGCAACAGCGTGGCCGAACAGGCCGAGCAGGCGTACCAATACCTGCGCGTCCGCGGCTGGACCGACGAGGCGATGAGCACCGCGGCCAGTTCGACCGCGCTCGACCTGTGGCGGGTGGCGGCCGCCGGCTATGCCTCGTCCTATCTGCGCCGCGGCGCGGCGGACATGCCGTGCGGCTTCCGCTACGCGGCGATCGGTGCCGATGGCCAGCCGGGTCTGGCCGATGCCGCGACCCGTGCGGCATGGTGGTCGGATGCGGTTGGCATTCCACCGGGCAATGGCGTGGGTCTGTTCGGCGGCATCCATGTTTCGGCCGACCCCACCCTGATCGGCATCGAATGCCTGCGTGCGCTGTGGACCGGCAGCGATCCCGCAGCGCAGAACCTGCGTGCTTCGGTAGCCGCCACCGCGACCAGGTTGCCGCGCAGCGACCTGCCGTTATGGGTGCTGCAAGGTGCCAGCGACGGCCTGCTGCCAACGGCCTTCAGTTCCGGGCCCTATGTGGCCTGGCTGCGCGAGGAGGGGCGCCAGCCGATCTACTGGAAGGTGCCGTATGCCCAACACTTCGATGCGTTTCTCTCGCTGCCGGGCTTCGGCGACCGGCATGTGCCGCTGCTGCCCTACGGTTATGCGGCGCTGGACCGGCTGTGGGCGCATTTGTACGAAGGCGCGGCATGGCCACTCGACGCACCCACCCCGGCCGCCCGGCCGCGCGGCGCCGGCGCGCTCGATCGTGCCACGCTGGGTTTACCGTAGGAGCGCACCCTGTGCGCGAATTGCTTTTCGTCAATGCTCCGGCAAGAGCATTCGCTCACAGGGTGCGCTCCTACACGCAGAATTTAGTGTCAGCCCATCGCTGCGACAGGAGCAGGCGTGGTTGGCGGATGGCCTGCATCACCAGCCATGCTGGGTTATCCTTGTCGGCCCGTGCCGTCGCGCGGTGCAGCTTCCGACCCCAGGGATTTTCCGATGACCATCAACGTGACCTTCGACACCAACCGTGGCCCGATCCATCTGCGCCTGCATGAAGATCGCGCGCCGATCACCGTCGCCAACTTCGTCAACCTGGCCAGGCGTGGCTATTACGACGGCTTGTCGTTCCATCGCGTGATCGCCGACTTCATGATCCAGGGCGGCTGCCCCGAAGGCACGGGCCGCGGCGGCCCCGGCTACAAGTTCGAGGACGAGTTCGACCCCTCGCTGCGGCACGACAAGCCCGGCGTGTTGTCGATGGCCAATGCCGGGCCGCGCACGAATGGCAGCCAGTTCTTCATTACGCATGGCCCCACGCCCTGGCTGGACGGCAAGCACAGCGTGTTCGGCGAAGTGGTCGATGCGGCCGACATGAAGGTGGTCAACACGATCGCGCAGGGCGACGTGATCGAGAAGGTCACCGTGGAAGGCGATGTGGACGCGCTGCTGACCGCGCAGGCCGAGAACGTGAACATGTGGAACGCCGTGCTGGACAAGCGCGGCTGAACTCGCGCGAGCGATGGTCGGAAAAAACCGCCAGTGCTCCACCGGCGGTTTTTTTGTGCCATCGGCATGACCGCGCCGGCCGTTGCCGGGGAGTCCTGCAGCCCGTGGTGCGGAGTGCCTACTGCGCCCCGCCCGGGCCGACCGCGTCGGCGATCTTGCGCACGGCCGGCGCGGGTATCCGGTGGCGTGATAAAATCACGGCCTTTGTTCCCTCCCTTCGCATGAGCAACCCCATGCCCCAGCTCGCCCAGCGTGTCGGCCGCGCCAAGCCCAGCGCCATCATGGTGATTGCCGAAAAGGCGAAGCAGCTCAAGGCTGCCGGACGGGACATCATCAGCTTCTCGATCGGCGTGCCGAACTTTCTGCCGGGCGAACACGTCTACGCCGCGGCGCGCGAAGCGCTGTCGCACGACAGCGGCCAGTACGGCAGCAACCGCGGTGCCGATGCATTGCTGGATGCGTTCCTCCAACACATCGAGGCACTGGGCTTCACGGGTTATGGACGCCTGAACCTTTCCATCGGGATCGGTGCCAAGCAGGTGCTGTACAACCTGGCCGAGGCGCTGCTGAACGAAGGCGACGAGATCTGCTTCGCCGCACCGTACTGGACCACCTACCGCGACATCGCCGACATCGTCGGCGCGAAGGTCAACGTACTGCATTGCGGACCGGAGCAGAACTACAAGCTGACCCCGGCGCAACTCGATGCGGCGCTGGCGCGCAAGCCGCGGGTGTTCCTGTTCAACAACCCGTCCAACCCCACCGGCATGGTCTACGCGGCGGGGGAAATCGCCGCACTGGCCGAGGTGCTGGCGAAGCATCCGGACACCTGGATCGTTACCGACGACATCTACAACGCGATGGTGTTCGACGGTATCGGCTACCACAACTTCGTGTTCGCCAGGCCCGATCTGCGCGAGCGGCTGATCTTCGTCGACTCGCTTTCCAAGACCTATGGCATGCCGGGTTGGCGGGTGGGTTTCGTGGCCGCTCCCGAGGTGGTGGCCAGGGCAGTGACCACGCTCAACTCCAACCACATCACCAGCGTGCCGGAGGTGATCACGGCAGCGGCGGTGGCGGCGCTGACCGGCCCGCAGGACATTCCGCAGGCCAGGTGCGCGGAATTCGCCGGCAAGCGCGACATCGTGCTGGCTGCACTTGCCAAGATTCCGGGTGTGGTCTGCCCGCGACCGCAAGGCGCGTTCTACGCGTTCCCGGATATCTCGGTGGCGTTCGGCAAGAGCCACCGCGGCACCCCGATCGCCAACGATGTGGATTTCTGCGCCGCCCTGCTGGAAGCCAAGGGCGTTGCCTGCGTGCCTGGCTCGGCCTTCGGCGAGCCGCGGGCGATGCGCATTTCCTATACCTGCCCGACTGCGCAGCTGGCGCCGGGTTTGCAACGCATCGAGGAGTTCTTCGCCGAACTGGACTGAAAACAACACCTGTAGGAGCGCACCCTGTGCGCGATGCCTTTTGCTAGCAGGAGCATCGCGCACTAGGTGCGCTCCTACAGCACAACACATTGAACACCCCCACCAAGGAGCTACCCCATGAAAGCCCCCGTTCGAGTTGCCGTTACCGGTGCCGCTGGCCAGATCGGCTACGCCTTGCTGTTCCGTATCGCCGCCGGTGACATGCTGGGCAAGGACCAGCCGGTGATCCTGCATTTGCTGGAAATCACCCCGGCGCTGCCTGCCCTGCAGGGCGTGGTGATGGAACTCAACGACTGCGCGTTCCCGACCCTGGCCGGCGTGGTCGCCACCGACGATCTCAACGTCGCGTTCAAGGACGTCGATTACGCGCTGCTGGTCGGCGCGCGTCCGCGCGGCCCGGGCATGGAGCGCAAGGATCTGCTGGAAGCGAACGGCGCGATCTTCGGCCCGCAGGGCAAGGCGCTGAACGCACACGCCAAGCGCGATGTGCGCGTGCTGGTGGTCGGCAACCCGGCCAACACCAATTCGCTGATCGCCCAGCAGAATGCGCCGGACCTGGATCCGAAATGCTTCACCGCGATGGTGCGGCTGGACCACAACCGCGCGTTGAGCCAGCTGGCCGAGAAGACCGGCACGCACACCACCGACATCAAAAAGATGACGATCTGGGGCAACCACAGCTCCACCCAGTATCCGGATATCCATCACGCCACGGTCAACGGCAAGCCGGCGATGTCGCTGGTCGATCAGGCCTGGTACGAGAGCGACTTCATCCCGACCGTGCAGCAGCGCGGCGCGGCGATCATCAAGGCACGCGGCGCCTCGTCCGCCGCCTCGGCCGCCTCGGCGGCGATCGACCACATGCGCACGTGGGCGCTGGGCACCGCCGAAGGCGACTGGGTCTCGATGGGCATCCCGTCCGACGGCTCCTACGGCATCGCGCCGGGCGTGATCTACGGCTACCCGGTGACGGTGAAGGACGGCAAGTACGCGATCGTGCAGGGGCTGGCGATCAACGACTTCTCGCGCGCCCGGATGGACGCCACCGACAAGGAACTGCGCGAGGAGCGCGCCGGCGTCGAGCACCTGTTCACCGCGTAGGAGCGCACCATGTGCGCGAATTGCTCTTGTCGGGGTATGGCTAAGAGCATTCGCCCACAGGGTGGGCTCCTACGACAGCGGGCCGGCACTTGCCGGCCCGCTATCGTTTCGGCCCGCGGCGAAAGTCGGATGTTCCGCGCCGCTGCATGGGTCTAGGCTGGGCGCATCGGCGGCTATACGGGCAGGGGCGATGCGCTACGAAGAGTTCTACCGGCAGTCGGTCGACGAGCCGGAACAGTTCTGGGGCGAGCAGGCGCGGCTGATCCACTGGGACACGCCGCCACGGCAGATTCTCGACCAGTCCAACCCGCCGTTTCGCCGCTGGTTCGTGGGCGGCACCACCAACCTCTGCTACAACGCGGTTGACCGTCACCTCGCCGAGCGCGGCGAGCAGCTGGCGCTGGTGGCGATTTCCAGCGAGACCGACACCACGCAGGAGATCACCTATCGCGTGCTCTACCGCGAAGTGAACCGCTTCGCCGGCATCCTCCAGTCGCTGGACGTGGGCCAGGGCGACCGGGTGGTGATCTACATGCCCAACATGGCCGAGGCGGTGTACGCGATGCTCGCCTGCGCGCGCATCGGCGCGATCCATTCGGTGGTGTTCGGCGGCTTTGCGGCGCACAACCTGGCGCTGCGCATCGACGATGCGCGGCCCAAGCTGCTGATCTGCGCCGACGCCGGCATGCGCGGCGGCAAGGTGATTCCATACAAGCCGCTGGTGGACGCGGCACTGGCCGAATCGAAGGCGCCGCCGCCGCACGTGCTGATCGTGAGCCGCGGGCTGGACCCGGACATGCAGCGCGTTCACGGGCGCGACGTGGACTATGCCCGCCTGCGCGCCGAACACATGAACGACGAGGTGCCGGTGACGTGGCTCGAATCGAACGAGCCAAGCTACCTGCTTTATACCTCCGGCACCACCGGCAAGCCGAAGGGCATCCAGCGCGACGTGGGCGGCTATGCGGTGGCGATGGCGCTGTCGATTCGCACGATCTTCGACATCGCGCCGGGACAGGTGATGTTTTCCACCTCGGACGTGGGCTGGGCGGTGGGGCATTCCTACAACGTCTATGGTCCGCTGATCGGCGGCGCCACCTCCCTGCTGTACGAAGGCCTGCCCACACGGCCCGATCCCGGCATCTGGTGGCGGCTGTGCGAGCAGTACCGCGTGCGCACCATGTTCTCTTCGCCGACCGGCATCCGGGTGCTGAAGAAGCAGGACGTCGCGTGGCTGAAAAAGGCGGACCTCTCCAGCCTGAAGTGGCTGTTCCTTGCCGGCGAGCCGCTGGACGAGCCGACCGCGCACTGGATCACCGACGGCCTCGGCGTGCCTGCGATCGACAACTACTGGCAGACCGAAACCGGCTGGCCGGCCATCACCCTGATGCCGGGACTGGATCTGAAGCCGGTGAAGTGGGGTTCGCCGGGCCTGCCCGCGCCGGGCTACAAAATGAAGGTGATCAACGAGACCACCGGCGAAGAGGCCGCAGTGGGCGAGAAGGGCGTGCTGGTGTTCGTGCCGCCGCTGCCGCCGGGCTGCCTCACCACGGTGTGGCGCGACGACGAGCGCTACGTCAACAGCTACTTCAGCCACTTCAAGGAGCTTCTGTACAGCTCGCTGGACTGGGCGATCCGCGATGCGGACGGCTACACCAACATCCTCGGGCGCACCGACGACGTGATCAACGTGGCCGGCCACCGCCTGGGCACGCGCGAGATCGAGGAGTCGGTGGCCACCCACACCGCAGTGGCGGAGGCCGCCGTGATCGGCATGAAGGATGAACTCAAGGGCCAGGTGCCGGTGGTGTTCGCCACGCTCAAGCAAGGCGTGGTCGAGCTGCCTGCCGACGTGGCCAGGGCCATGCAGCAGTGCGTCAGCGACCAGCTCGGCGCGGTGGCCCGGCCGGCACGCATCTACGTGGTGAACGCGCTGCCCAAGACCCGCTCGGGCAAGCTGCTGCGCCGTTCGCTGCAGGCCTTGGTGGAACAGCGCGACCCTGGTGACTTGTCCACGCTGGACGATCCGGGTGCACTGGACGAGGTGCGTCGCGCACTGGAACGCGGTCCGGATCAGGGAGGCTAGGAGCCTATCGGGCTTTGGTGGTCGAGGCGAGAGTTCGGCTGCAGTGCGCTAAAATATCGATTTCACGTGGAGGTGTCATGGCACAGTCAGCATCCCCCGGCGCGCGCTTTCGCGCAGCCATCGCCGCCGAGCAGCCGCTGCAGGTCATGGGCACGATCACCGCCTACGCCGGCCTGATGGCCCGGCGCGTCGGCTACAAGGCGCTCTATCTGTCCGGCGGCGGCGTTGCAGCCAATTCCCTGGGCATGCCCGATCTGGGCATCAGCACGATGGAAGACGTGCTTACCGATGCGCGCCGCATCGTGGATGCCACCCAGTTGCCGTTGCTGGTGGACATCGACACTGGCTGGGGTGGTGCCTTCAACATCGCGCGCACGGTTCGTTCCTTCATCAACGTCGGCGCGGCCGCCGTGCACATGGAGGACCAGGTCGGGCAGAAGCGCTGCGGCCATCGACCGGGCAAGGAAGTGG
>Ga0307376_10001737_pt1 | contig 22663 bp, 27 predicted proteins | sample TR2MG_FD_202536 | JGI IMG/M metagenome (GOLD analysis project Ga0307376, IMG submission 202536) | Soil microbial communities from Risofladan, Vaasa, Finland - TR-2 | ecosystem: Environmental > Terrestrial > Soil > Coastal area > Acid sulfate soil | place: Finland: Risofladan, Vaasa | collected...
CAGGTTGAAGTGACCAGACACCATTACTGAACACTGGTACTTGGTTCTTACCAGCAACAGGTGGTGTTGTTTCAGTGTGATGTACTGGGGTAATGTAAGTGCCGGGTTTGTCCAGTGGACTCAACTGGGCATCATACGGACCTGTGTGTTCACCCGTTTCAGGATGGTAGAGGTACACCTGTTTGAAAGGTGCGTGTGCTTTTTCCTTTGTCATTTTCTACTCCTCAGAACTTCACTATGAATTGATGCCCACGACCAGCAGCCAAGTTGTCACTGCCCCCAGTTGATCCTGTAGCGACATTCGGATAAAGGTTTTGAACTGCATTACCGCCTCCACCAGCAGCAGAAGGGCTGTAGTATGGTTTATCATACAGGTGGGTGTGGGCAAGCAGTGCACCGTGTGTGAGTGCTCCAACTGATCCCTGCACTGGTACATAACCACTGGCAAGATATGGCAGGCCAAAACTTGCACCACTGCCTCCCCATGCATAACCAATAGCGTTATACAGGTTTGCATAGGCAGTAGTGCTCACAAGTGTGGCACCAGTTGGCACTGCAAGATACCCAGTGGGGATTGTTCCACCAGCAAAAGGAAGGACAACACCTGCTGGTGGTGAGTAAGCATTTGTCCACCCTGCTCCACCAGCGTCTGGATTTGTTACATTGTTATCAGCAGTGCTTAACCAGAACACTCCAGATGTCACAGCAGACTGAACAATAGCCCCTTGTGGGTAGCCACCAATAGCTGTCTGGAATGTTGAGTCGTAACTAATTGGTGCACCTGCACTGTACCACCACAGAAGTGAACTGACTGCATTCAGTATGCCATTCATATCCCTTCCGTCTGGATTGATACCCCCAGCACTGTCCGGGGAAAAAGTAAGCGGGGGAAAACCATCACTCCAAGAGGCTTCACCATTTACAATACCAATCTGTGAGGGCACTGGAATAGTTCTGATAAAACCCCCTCCAGCATTTGCAGCGAAGGGCAATTGAATTTTTGATGGAATGCTACTTGATAACATAATTTTAACTCCTAGTAACTATGGAAAACTGCCACACCAGAAGGTCTAGGCAGTACACCTGAATTAAGCACAATTGCTTGTTCAACAGAAGTCAGGGAGAACTCAAACACATATGTCATGGTCATTGGTGCAGAGAAATTATCAATCCCTATCCCATCCACATATCCTTTATCAACATAACCACCAAGCACATAATTACCTAACGTATCACCATCGAATACATAACATGGGCCTCTGTTTGGAAAAAGAGTAAGAAGTATCTGGTTGATACTGGGAATAGAATTATCAGAAATATTTGCCAGTGCTTTTGCCAAGATGAGTGTACGAAAAGCATAATCAGACAAGGCATAATTACTTGTTAAAGTTTGCCCACTGTAAAATGGAGCTTGGCCAAATTCACCATTAGGATTTGTGCCTGCAAAACTAAGATAGCCACCAACTGAAACAACAGGAATGATTCTTGAGACTCCAACAATTTTTCCCCATATATCCAGACCAATTCCTTGTGCAGTTTCTATGTCAAACATTGCATCATAAAAATTATCAATATTTGCTGTCTGATCAAGATAGCTGTTAATGTTCTCGATCAACTGAAACAGTATTGGTGAATTGGCATACTGAGAAATGATTGTGTTGATCCAATTGAAAATTGGCAAATCACCAATTTGGCTTACACCAATCTTAAATTGGCCAATGTTATTATTCATAATAGGAATGCCAGAATTGTTTCGTTGCTCATAATTACTCCGGGCGTAAATTTACAGCCGAAGCGGTTGGGTTGTAGGTTGTCATTGTTTTAGTACGCTATAGCTATACAGTTCAAAACTGTGCCATAAGGCCACGAAAAGAAACTCCCTTATAATCATAGCTTGTTGTGAGTGTATAAGTCTTGTCTGCTATTGCAGAGAAACGCAACCACAGATCAAAGTGAGCGCCTGCGTCCGTGGCCATGATGGTTCCTTTCGTTTTTCACTTCGTTGTTATGCGGTCCAGCTATCTACATCGAGGTCAATGTTTCCGTATGCCGTAGCGGGCGCCGTGATCGTGATGGTCGTACCAGAGAACGCCGCGTATCTCGTCGTTGATGTCGGGATACCGCTTGCCGATCCAGTGCCATCCCTGCTCACAACCGTTGGCCCGGCGCTGGAATATACAAAGTCGTATGACGCACCTTGAGCACCGCCTCCCGTAACCATCAGTTTTCCGTATCCTACGCATGGACCTTTTAGCGCTGTTACCGCAGACAAATCCAGGCTTGCCGTAATCTGCAAATAGAGCTTCTGATTCTTGAATACCGGATAACCGTTGGCCGTCGAGTTCACCCCACCATTGGCTTGATAACCGTCTACGGCTCCTGCGGCAAAATTATTGCCAGTCAGAAGAGCTGGCGTGCCGCTGGTAAATGGATCGTGCTTGAAGGCATATTGATTGCAATTAAAGAACCTGTTATTGCTGAATACCGTTCCAACAGCGAGCGCCGCATCGGTATAATAGTAGAGCGCCTCGTTCGTAGTTTTCGCGTTGACATAGGTAATCGTGTTGCCGTCGAAAATTGCCGCAGAGCAGTTTTTTACCGTGTTCTGATATGCCTCAGAACCATTCGCCCCATTGAACGTATTGCCTTGGATTACTACGCCGTAGGCTTGGCTTACGAGGAAGATTTGCGCATTACTATTAAACTGATTGTCCTTGATCGTCACGCCGCAAAACGCCGCCCCAAGCGCATTCGTCATTAGCGCGAGCCGCGTATCTGCGAACACGCTATTGCCGGAGAATACGATGTTATTTTCTCCGGCCGTCACACTTGCAATTGTGATGCCACCATAAGTCGTGCTGGTTGCCGTTGGCGTTTCGGATGAGGTAGCAAGATAGGTCGTTGTCCGCGTAACGATGTTGCCTTGAAAACTATTGTTGACAGGTCCGCGTCCGCTGCCAGTCCCATTGGAAAAATACGTCAACTCTCCGTTGCAGCATGAACTTACGTTGTTCGAATGAACCGAGCAGAACAGCCCCCCCTCAATATCAATTCCAACATCTGCACAGTCAGAAACACGGTTGCCGCAAACCTCGACGCTAATGCAGTCGGCAAGGAAGATTCCGCCGGCACCCATCACCCTTACTGCGTTGTCACAGACGAGGCCATTTGTAATCTGCCATAATTCCATCCCATTGGCCCCGCACCACTTGAGATAATTCCCGCGAATGATTAGGTTCGTGCAAGATGTTCCGGTGTAATTTCCGGTGGCAAGAATCCCGTGCGTAGAACCCGTCGAGTTGTAGATATAGTTATCCTCGATCCTGTTCGTGTCGTAGACCCAAGCGGCTACACCACCAGCAACGTAAGCATTCCCGTTGATCGTGATGCCGATGCACTCCGCGCCGTTGCCGTTAAGTAATACAGTTTGCCCTTGGTGCGCTGTACCCCATGTCGCATAGTTCGGAATGTTGTTGGCAACGGAAAGTATTGCGCCCCGTGATTGGCCCTTGAATCTAACTCCTGCGGGTACTAACAAATAAGTCGTAATCTTGTAGGTGCCATCGTTGAGGACGACAGTAGTTGCGCCGCTGTTTAGCGCAGCTTGAATGCCCGCGGTGCTGTCTGTTATGCCGGTCGGATCAACCATTGCCCCATCTACGCCATTGGCATAGAAATCCGTTATGGAAACGATCTCGCGTTCTTTTGCTTGCAATGTCCTCGGGCCTGCTCCGGCTCCGGCTTGGAGGAAGCCGACAAGGGAAGAACCAAATTTAGATGTTAATTGTGTGAAATTGGCATCAAGCTCTGCCCAAGTAAGTGCTGCACCTTTAACCAGTCGCGTAATGAATGACATAATTTAATCCTCAATTTTATTGATACTAATTATTTAATACGCTCCATGGTGACTTGCTGCACTACCCACTGATCAGTTGCCACTGCGGTAGACATGGCAAAACGTAAATCAAGTGTCTGTGCTCCAGAAGATACTGTGGTACTGCCGGGTATTGCATTAACCACTGACCATAAGTTTGAAGCAAGAGCAGTGTTGGCTTCAGTGCCAAGCTGCCCGGTAGTCCACACTGCTGTAGTGCTCGATGCAGTCAGATAAAAATCAACACTCCAGTCAGTGGTTTGTGCAGCAGAAATCAGGACTGGACTTAAAATAGCTGTTAGCTGTGTGGAACCCCAAAAAGCTGCAACTTCCATATTGCGTGTAGTAGCACTGGACACTCCAACAAATGTCCCCAGTGCTTGTATGCGCCACACTGATCCTGCTGCTGCTGTCTGTGAAGCCAGTGTGATGCCACCAGTAGTGTAGGTAACTGTGTCATTAATTGTTGTGTTAGATGTGAGACCTCCAGCTACGTTAGCCAACACGGTTGCAGTTGCTGCATTCCCATTCACTGTGCCAGTAATATTCATAATTGATGGGGTAGCACTGGCAACTACAAAAGGAGCACTGCCTGTTGAAACTGTACTGGTGATTTGTCCAGTTGCAGATAATGTAGTAGCAAAGACTGGTTCAGGAGTTGTGCTTCCATATCCACTCAATGGTGGTGATGCAAAAGAATAACCATTCAAAGTAAGGCATGTAAATATATTAGCAGTAGAAGTACAGTCACCACTGATTGCAGCATTGATAAAAGTTCCAGCACCATCCCAGTATGGAACTGTGTTTGCTGCCCCCGGCACATAATCCAATTTGGTTGAGAAATAACTGTTCCACTGTCCAGCAGTCGGCACCTGTCCATAATACAAACCGGGATTGCTATTGCTTGAAGCAAAGGCAAATGAATTAACAAGGATCAGCAGTGTTGCTATAAGCATTTTTTTCATGTTTTCACCTTCAGAGTAAATACAACATAATATGATTTGCATCAGTTGTTGGCATCTGGCTGATGTTTACTATTTCTTGAAAATTGTCTACAAGATATGAATTGATTATTCCTGCTACTGCTGTCTGGTTAATGCTGACTGTGTATGTTCCTGTCTGTCCCGCTGTGCCAGAGATTTGATTCACTATCGTAGTACCGGGACTTATGTTGGCACCAATCAAAGCACATCCTGCTGCAAGGGTTCCTGAACCTGAAGTAAAAGATGAAACAGTGAGTGTAGTTCCTGATATTGATCCGCTTGAAATGATCGCAGTGGGTAAGTCATTGGCACAAGCCATCTGTATTGACAGTACTTGTGCCCACGCGCCAAGTGCCAATATGCCCGACATAAATCTGCTGTTGACAATAGGTATTCCAATCTGTGCAGGAAATCCACCATCTGCCCCTGAAAAAGCATTCGTGATAGCTGTCTGTATCAAAGCTAATGCATTCGCTGGAACTCCCAAACTGCTCTTGATATTTACTGCAAAGAAAATTGGAAGATTTGTTGCAGTTTGAAAAGTAACTGAATATGGAATGCCGGGAGTGCCATATGGTGTGCTGGTGTCATAGACAGTTTCTAAGGTGTTTCCAGTGTAATTGCAACCGGGGGGTTTCTTGGACCATATTGCCTGTGCTACAGATTGTGCAAGACCGCCAGACACACAAACATAAAGTGAGTTTGATTGAATCTGCACACCACCAATTTGCAATGTGACTGGTGTTCCAATACTGCCAACTGTCTGACTTAAATTTATTGTGTACGGCCCACTACCACTGACAATGGATGTGCCATTAAGAACTCCCACACCACTCACAGACAGTCCTGCTGTGGTCGATGGCATCGTTCCACTAGATATGGTGAGTGTGGTGCCTGATATGTATCCAGTCACGACTGCTGCTGGATTATTTGCTACAGGGTAAATAGCAGGGTTATCTGTCACATAGGCAGACAAAACACCAGACACTCCCTTTGCTCCAACCAATGCACCAAGAATTGCAACATTGGTGTTGTTTGAATTTGCAGCTACTGAATTCTGTCTGCGCTGTTCAAAAGAAGCTCTATTTTCTACAGCAGTTCCTTCAACACCACTGACAAAAGTTGCACTGTCCCAACCAGAAACTGTCTGGTAGATCGTAACGCTTGAAGGAAAACTCACAGCCCCTACTGTGGAACATGCAAAGGGCAAAGTGATATAACCACCAGTCGGGATAATTCCAGCTTGTGTGCACGAATAGATATTGCCAAGAGTGTCTTGTACCAAAGCACCAACTGGAATTGTTACACCAGTTAATCCATAACAAGACACTTGGATCACAGTGGCTTGAGGTGGTAGACGTGTCAAGAAATAAATACGCCCTATTGCATCTTGAAATCTTCCTGATGCATACGCTGGATCAAAATTGTTTGCAAGATTAAGAAAAGCTGCATAGGCTGCTGCAATGATTGCTGCTTGACTTGTAGCCAACTGACCTTGTGGTGTTTCAAGATTGGGATTCAGGTTTCCACCAAAAGCAGCATTGATGTCTTCCTGAACTCCAACAAGAATCTCTGCTTCAGTTGGAACAACTGGACCAGTTGGTGGAAATTGTATTTGAGGTACGTTGCTCATTATATTTCCTTAGAATGTAACGTTTTGTGCTGTTCCATTTACATCAATAACTTCAATCACACCAGATAGTGTTTTGCTTGAGCTAACAGACAGTGATGTGCACTTTGCCTGTACCACTTCAGGAACAGTCAGAGCAGCTTTCTCTGCTTGTGATTTCATAATTGCCTGTGGGCTGCTCTTGCCCAGTATCTGTTGAAAGTAAGGCATGCCTTTGTTGGTGTTGTAATACAACTCACCGAGAAACAGTCGAACTGCACTTGCAACATCCTGTGAGATTGCATATGGGTTTGAAGCCATGGCAATGTTGCCACCTGAGTCAATAAGCAAATCCCATGCATTTGGATCAAGCAGAATGGTTTGAATTTTAATTCTCCTCAATATTTAACTATGAACCGTGTTCCCCTACCAGCAGCTAAGTTGTCTGGACCGCCTTGTGGTGAGTTTGGAGAAGCTGTATTTGTTGATCCTGCTGGTAGCATATATGTAATTGGTGAGCCATTAAGCAAACCATTTGAAATGGAAGAAATACCAATAGGGTGTGTGTGATCAATAACAACACCATGTGTGAGTGCTGCTACTATTCCTTGTACTGGCACATAGCCAGCAGCAAAGTACGGAAGACCTACCGTATTTACACCGTCACCTCCCCATGAAGTTCCCAACACAATCAGTCTTGGATAAGATGAAAGACTCACAAGTGTTTGTGCAGTTGGGCACTGTAACCACCCTGCTGGAATTGTTGCATTAGTTGGCCATGCAACTGTGATACCTGCCCAACTCGATAAGTCAATTTCTGGAGCAGTTACTGTTACAAGTGGAGCATTCAAATCAATTTCAGTTGGTGATGTGATCTGTATCTTGTTGGACAAAAACTGAATGTACTGTGAAGGGATGCCATTCAACATTCCACCAAGATACAAACCGTCTGCCACATCAAAACGTCTGTTTGAATTTGGGTTGGCTTGCTTTGCTGTGTTCTTTACAGCAGTGATGTCTCGATCTGCAAATACCGTTACCCCTACATCACCAACTTGTGGATCAAGAATGATTGCATTCACACCACCTTGCATACGCATGTATGGAATGTTGTGAAGCACTCCTTGAGGTATGGCATTGCCATAACCATCAACTTGGTTTACCAATGGCTGCAAGTCAACAAAGCCAACTGGACCTAGACCACCACCATGTACTGCAATAACTTCACACAGTGCTGCAACATTCACTTTGCTCAGTACTTGCCTGATCATGAATAACAGTTGGTTATATTCACCAAAATAGTCGTTTGAGTTTGCCCGACCTTGGTAGCCAAAAACAGGATTATCCAAAGACATATGGGCGCACTCCAATTGTTGTGAACCATTTTCCGTCAGGCATGCGACTTTCAAGCTCATGCTGCAAACTGATCACCGTCCATTTTCCGTTAGCACCAGTAACAATGCTATCTGCTACTTGAACCTGACACCCATTTTTTATGGATGGTATGAATAGTGATTTTACAAACATGAACTGTGCACTGACTATTGGATAACCAACCATTCCAGTAGATGGTGAAATAACTGGAACTACAGTTGAGAAATTTTTTAACCTGCTTTTTATAGACAGTGTGAAATTCTCAATCTGATAATCAATACCAGCAGCAAAGGCACAAGTCCTTATCTGGTCCAACACTGAACCGTTGTACGTGACATTCTTGAATACCGTGTCTACTCCGACATTTTCACCCCAAGCTAATTTTCCTTTGCTTGCAAGTGTTTTCATGATCTGTTCTACAGTCACTGGAATATTGTAGGGTGTAGAAGTTGGTGTTGCTGGCTGCATGGCAACTACAGCCGCAGATTGTGCAGTAATTTCAAATGGAACATCTGGTGCAGTGTTGTAATCAGCATAAGCTGTCATTATTGTCCCACCATAAACAGTGGTCATTACATTTGGTGAATCCCCAGCAAGCAACTGTATTGTGTTTTTACCACGCAGTTGATAATGCACTGGTCCCATGCTGAAAAGTGCATTCATTAACTCTTGTTTGATGCCATATATCTTAATATTGGCTGTGCCCTGCATCTCACCACCATAAGCTGTGATGTCGAAGGACATTCTGTGATCTGTGATTGTGTGGTACACAGGAGGTCCATCACCTAGCTGTCCTGTGCCTATACCTATGATGGCAGTCAGGTAACGCTCTGTGAGCGTGTTAATCATAATGCTGCAACTTCCGTAGCTGTCAGGTACAACAATACAAAACGTGTACCCAGTTCAGTGTAGTTGGGATCAAGGTTTCCCTGTGTGTCAGTGAATATGAAGTCACCAAGAAAACCACTGGAAATACTACGCACAATTAAATTGTTGTTCAGGCATAACACACTGGTGACAACTGCAACATTGTTTAAAAGAACATCCATGTATAACAAACCATCAGACGTTGTGTAAATGTTCAACTGGGTTAGTTGTCCAGATAACAACACTGACACTGTTTGATTTGGGACTGCTTCAACTTGGAGTGTCTGCATGATGTTATTGAATATTTGGGATTGCTGCTTTATAGGTAGGACCAACCTGCACCATACCCAAGTTGACAGTTGACTGTGCACTTGGAACAGTTGCAGTAGGATCAGGAGTAACAGTTGTTGGTGTGTTTGTTACCACAGTTGTGGCTGCACTCAGTATCTCAACAAAATGAAGTTCTGCAATGATGATTCCTGCACCATTATGCCTTTCACGTCTGTAGTTGTATGACTCAAGGTTAGCGTTTGAATATGACCTCTCTGGTGTGATTATTGTGCACAGAACAGTGGATTTAAGAAGTGAGTTTAAGATTGACAGTATGCTGTTTCTTGAATCAACATCAATTCCTTCATTTGCTGAATAGCCAGAACCTACACTGATTTTAACAACAGCATAGTAAGGATTGTTTACCTTGTTGTATGAATTAAAACCTCCCTGCTCAATTGGGTAGGTTGCCACATTCATGTCATTCTTAAAATCAATGCTGATGAAGTTGTCAAAAATTAAGGGTGTATTCCCACTACCAATAGTGATAGCCCAAACAGGATTGATGCTCTTGGTAAACAGTGTAGAAATCAAAGACACTGCACCAAGAGCAGCACTGGCTGTGTTCAAAGAATTCAGTGAAGACTGACTCAGTGCTGGAACACCGGGAAAATTAGGAAATCCCATGGTCATTGTCCAGAATTAGAAAGTGCAGTTAATGAAGTCTTCGTGTGGTCAACAAGAGCACCACTTAATAACTTTCCGAAGGTTGCTGGATTTGTAGTGCCAGCAGGCACCGTGACATTAACATCACCAACAGCAACAGTGATTGCTTTAGGTTGGTTGTACAAACCACCACCGGGGCGTATGTTTTTGTAGTAAGCCATTTGTGATGCAATGTTGTGCTCAGACTCCATTTGAGCTATTTGTCCACCGCCCCAGTCTGCTACAAAGTTGATGAGTTTTACACCATTGATAACACCCTTGAAAAACCATCCTCCAGCTTGAAGCATTCCGTTAAAACCAGCCTGAACAGATTGCCAGTCAATTTTGTTTATCGACTTACCCAAACCTTCAACTGATGTTGTCAGTTTATCTATATTTTTTTTACTAGCAGCCCACTTTGCAAAAGTATCAAGAACCGTCAATATTGACGGTGTTAATTCAACAGCAACTACACGCCCAATCTTGCCCAGACGTGCAGAAAAATCATTCCACTGCTCAAGTGTTTTTTGAGCATTCTTTCTCTGTCTTTCTGAGAAACCTTCAATTGGTTCATTTCTTTTTAACTGGGCTGGCAAGTCAGACTGCTTCAACAGGTTGAAAGCAGCATCTGATGTTCCTAAATAATGTTTAGCCATGGTGTGTGCTTGTACAGGGTTCTTCTTATACCAAGCACTGATAACTTCGTTCATACCCAATAAGAAGTCTTTTACACTTGCAAAATTCTTTTCAACATTAAAACCTGGCATTCCATTCAAACGAGCCTGCCCTGCCATAACTCGCAAACCCTTTGCTGTTTCATCAGGCAAACCAAGACTGTTAGAACCAACTGCATCAGCAGCTTTACTGTACAAAGCTCCAACATCTTGGGCAGTGCCACCGGCATTTTTCATTGCCAATTCCCAACCGCCCAACTTGCTTATGTTTGTGTCAAAGTTATCAGCCAGTCTGCCCATTGCAGATACTGAGGTGATAGTGTCACTGGCAAAATCAATTAGTCCTTTACCGGCTGTGAATACTGCAAGAAAGGCCAGTGTCTGATTCCTTAACTTGGTGAAACCTTCCAGTGTCTGCTTGTTACGCTCCATCAACAGTCTGTGGAATTTCTCCCTGCGAGTTTCTTCCTTTCGCTCATCCTCATGCTGCTTCTTGTGGATGGTGTGAGTTTTGTGGGCAAACTCATTCTGTGTTTTCTCAGAATCCTTGATGTTCTTTTTGAACTTTGAGTTATCCAGTCCAAGTGTCACCACCAAACTATCAATAATATTTGCCATTATGTTTTTACCGAATTGTTTGAATTGAAAGCATCAACAGAAAGTATTTCAAGCATGTCATACATGTCTTCAATACCATACACTGTATCAAGCTCATACAGTGTTGCCATCCTTGATGAAACAACCATTGCTACTGCCTGTGGGACATTCTTGTAATTTAAATGCTTACTGGAAGTCTCGCCGCCAATGCCGAAGTCTAAGCTCTGACGGCATCCAAAAAATCCGTATGGAGCATCCACACCTCCTTTCGCAACTGAAGGCGTGTTGCAACATCCTCAATGTCTGATTCAAGAAGTGGTCTTACAATGTTGTCAGTCTCACCGGGAATAAACTGCACACAAGCAAACATTCTCTTCAACAGAGGTTTTGCTTTTTCATATGGAATCTTTCCCAGTGCCTGTATTCCCAAACTAACAATACCGGCGAAACCAAGTTCAGCAACTTCATCAGGTATATCTACACCAGCATTTGACATGGCAAAGAAAAGTTCCAGTGCCCAGTCTTCTGCTTCAGTTGCAGACATTTCGGTTATCAAGAATCTTTTTGGAACTTCACGATCCACTATTGTTACTATTGCTGTTTTCCTTGCCATGATTTTCTAATTGCTCCTTAGACTGGTGCTACAGACAGGCTTTGAAATGCCAGTGAATATTTCCGTGGCTTCAGTACTTTTCCAGCACTGGGCATGATTGGTCCCTTGTCAATATAGCCAGTTGAGAAGCTATAGATGAAACCAATACTAGGCAGAATGAGAGTTGCATTGAGCATCAGTTTTTCACGCAGTGATTTTTCTGCCGCAATGATTGCATCCATGATGCTGTTCGATGCAGAGTCTGCCTGTAGATTAAAATCCAGTGGGATTATGTAAGGTGTAAAGCCAACAGAAAGTTTTCCGTCTACACCCATGTATTTTTCCATGAACTCAACATCCTCAGATGTAAAGGCATCATCTGCTGCATAACCCTGCATGATGACTGGGACATTGTAAAGCCCTGCTGCACTGAGCATGAATGTTGAATTTGCTGCCGTAATTGTAGCCATGTCAATTTCCTTTTTAAGTTATTACAACAGGTCCACGGAAGCCATGGAAATCTTGTTCACTGAGCCACCATCCGTGTACCAGAAGTTGACAGGAGGTGACTGACGTGCCTGCCGTGTTGTTGGTGAAGATGGAAGCACTTGAAGATACCAACCGCGTGTGCTCAGTACCTTGTCAATAGGCACACCAGCAGCAGCATTGACTTCAGATATTTGAAGTGCAGAAAGCTGTACACCATCCTGTATAGCCCCGAAGTTCAGTGCTGCATCAATAGGATCAATCAATGCTGTGTGGATGTAGTTGTCACCTGTTGCGTTGTATGGAATTGATTTGATATTGGTGAGTAACAACATCAAGGCAAGTTGGAAGTTTGCATTCATCCAAATCTGGTTGATGTATGGCTGCATCCACAACCATGGACCACTGAGTTGTCCGTTGAAGAAGAAGATGAATTCCTGTGCAGCAGTAGAAGAAGCAACAATGCAGTTGTATCCATTCTGTTGCAGATACGACAACACAGTTTCATCAGTTACCGTAGCTGCCAAACCAGTCTGACTCTTGAAGGCTGGATTGATGTTTCCATTTGTCTGACTGAAGTTGATAGCTGCAACCATCCCACACACGAAAGGTGCCACACCTTCATTTGTTGGATCATAGACAAGACAGGTTCCACTGATCTGGCTTTGTGAGAGCAGATACCCCAGACAAGTTGTTGCCGGGAATTGTGTGGTTGGTGTGATGTCAGTGTCCCAACACACATACATGTACTCATCTTTCTGTGTGTTGTTCCACTGAGCAAACAGCAGTTTGTTTGCATTACCAGTAACATCAGGATTGAACAATGTGGTGAAGGTTGCCCAGTTGGTTGTCTGAGCCACCACTGCGTTCATGAATGCAGCAGGTGTTGCTGCTGCTGCACCGGCAGACTGTACGGCACCAGTGGCTGCTGTAAGCATCAAATCTGCTGCCAATGTTCCAGAGCTTGTCAGGAAACTCACAGATGATGTGGCACCAGTCGTGTTGGAGGTGAACACAAAGGCTTCAGCAATGCTGTCATATGTCACAGTGAATGTTGGTGCAGTGAATGCAGCTTGTATAACAGTAGCTGCGTTTGAAAAACTGGTTGCACCAGATAAAGTGACATTGGCTGAAATTTCTGGACTGCCTCCATCCACTGTTACCGTCAGTGTTGCAGGTGTCAGAGCTTGCAACTGTGTGAGTGTCAGTGCTGCACCGACTGCACCACCACGCACGTAACCGGCAACAGCAGCTTCTGGATACTGTGCAAAAAGAACTGCACCGGGAACTTGATCAGCATTTGTGAATCCTCCAAAGTAAATGGCTGCTGCTGCTGCCTCTGCTGAAGAAGCACCAAAGTAATTTTCAACAGCAGTTGCTGAAGCAAAGGAAGGGACAGTTCCGATAGGAACGCGTGTGCTGGTAGTAAGAAGCAATCCAATAAGTGCAAGGCCATTACCACCTGCTGCAAGAACTTCAGGATTGACTTGTGCAAAATAATTTGCGGGGACCGTTTTTAACATTTGAATTTCTCCTAGACTGGTGGGTATGCTTCATCCACTGAGACAAGTTGTACTGCAACTGCCAAAGCAGACTGCTGTGGAACTACTACTACTGGATTTGCTTGCAATGAAACTTGTATGATCCATCTTTCTTCAACCTGCTGCTCACCGTCCATGAATGGCATCTGTGACCTGTTACCACAGAACAGTGGTTGTATCTCGATGCCTGCACCAATTGCTGCACAAATATCAGTGAAGGATTGAGTACCATACTCATCACGCATTAAGGTGGTGATGATTTGTGAATTGTCAGCAGAGCTTGGACCATGTACATCAAGTTGAAGGTCCACCTGTATTGGCTGCAACATACTCTTGGTCTGTGCTGTGCTGTCATACGTGTCAGTGTTGTATTCCAAACGTGTTGTCAGTATTGGCCACATCACCACAAAATCTGTGCCCTGTGGTTCTGGAACACGATTCACTTGTCCACGGACAATAGCAGTACCAGCAGGCAGAATCTGTGTAAGAAAATTTCCAAGTGCTTGGAAAACTTCTGCCTCAGTGACTGTTACTGTTATGGTCATTTCATGCAACCTTTCGGATTCACATACTTCACATAACCCCCGATCCAATCATGTGAAATCTGGTTCTGTGCATCAGTGATACTGATCTTGTTGCTGCATATCATTTTATGCAACTTGTTTTCCAGCTTGTCCTTGTCATGGGCATTACATGCACCGAAGTAAGGTTCTGGCCACAGGTTCTTAATGTCATTTGATCCACCAAGCTCCAGTGATATGAGATGATCAACTTCACACCCACCAGTGCCATTACAATAGCCTGTGTGGTTGCCAGTCAGTCCATACTCTTTGTATGCCTGCTTCTTCTCAGACTCTGGAACATTGCGTACCAACTTGGTACTGGTAGTGCACAGTACCTGTTGTGTGACTGCACGTGCCTGACCCGGCGTGATCTTGCTGTCTGGTACATTCACTGCAAATGCAGAAGTTGATACCAGTATCAGACTGAGTAAAAGGATTCTCACAGTACACGCCCCGGCCATGCAGCAGCATCAGGTGATGCAGCACAGTCACCAGAACCGTAGCTGTCACCTACTGGATTGTCATCAAGATTCTTGCCCTTCCATGCAGGTACACCGGAGTTTTGCTGTGTGACCATTCCGGGCTGTGCATCAACTGCCGTATGGGTAACTTGTTGGCCATCTTTTTCTGCCAGACCAAAAGAAACTTCATGTGCTTTTTTTGCGCCTAGCATCTTGGCCAATTTCTGCTGTGCTTCATATGAAGTGTCTGCATGCACTTCTGCACGTTTGCCTTTGTAGAAACCTACATAGCCATTCTTTCCAGACGAAGCAGGTTTATTCAACTCATGACGTTGTGCTGCTGCTTTTTCATCATCGTCACGCTTACCCTTGCTCATCAATCTTTCTTTTGCAGGATCAGCTTTCACTGGACCTTCAAACTCTGCTGCTGCTTCAGCACCTCTGTTTGCAGCAACCTTGTTACGAAGTGCAGAATGATTCTCCTTACCTTGCTTTTCACTACCAGCACCTCTTGGATAACCACCATCTTTACGTGCAACAGTGCCACCATTTGGCCACTGCTTTTGAAATGCTTTTTCTTTCTCATTAGCAGCATGTGCTGCTGAACCTTTGCCCCTAGCAGGTAAGGCAGTAGGATGTTTCTGTGGATCATATTTTTCAACACCAAGGATTAATCCACTCTTTGCATGCTCTGCATTTGCAGCCTTGATTGCGTGTTCAGCAGAAGGGTAGACCTTGTTACCGGCTACATGCCGTTGCTCACCATCAGCAGGTTTCAAAGCAACGTGATGTTCATAGTTGTTTACTTTGTTAGAAGCATCAGATTGTTTACTGATAATTGTTTTGGCTTCTGGTGCAGTGACTGGAGTGCTAGTCAGTTGTGTCTTCTTACCAGACTGTTTATTCACTGCAACAACATGACCACTGGCAAACTGACCGTTCTTTGGATCATGGTTTGGATTGCCGATGTCTGCATCCTTTGCAGCTTTGCCTGCTTCAGATTTTGCAGTCATTTCACGCTGTCCATATTTCTCACGACCAATCTTTGCAGCAACAGCAGCAGGGTCACTGGCACCCCCAGCAGCTACTTTGCTTTCCAGTTTTTTGAAACCCAGTTCTTCATCCTTGGCATTGTGCAATGCAGCGGCCACTGCCTGATTGTGTGGGTGTCCAGAATTTTGCATCTCTTCGATGTTGTGTGAGATGACTTGTTTGCTCGATCCATTTTCCAAAGGCATGATTTTTCTCCTGTTAATTTATTTGCTGAGTAACTGCAACTTTTACCCAACCGGGTTCATTGCTTCCAGTGTGTTGAAGCCAGCCTTCAAGAACAATAGCCACCAACCAAATTGTTCCATCCGGGAAGGTTATCAAATCACCACCTTTATTTTCTTCACGGACAAGTGCATCAACCTTACCTGTTAGATAAATTGCTTTACGAGTACCATTCAGATTCAAACCTTCAATTTGTGTGATGTCCCTGAATGTCAGGGACTGTATCTGACCTTGCAGAATTACAGGTGCAGCATAGGAAGGTACTCTTGTGAAATCTGCTGCTACTGTATTGCCAGTAGACACTTGCACAGAGCATGGCACCATCGGGTTGACAGCAGACACGTAGGCACCAGTTATTTGTTGTAAATTCATTCTGTCTCCTGCGTCCACGAATTCACGCCCTGCCACATTATGCCTGTATCAATAAGTGGTTTATCAAAACCTTTCTTCTTGATAGTGCTTGGTGCAAGTGGAGGGGATGTGAGTGCTTTGATTGAATCAACCAACTCACCTTCAATTTCTTTACCTAGTGGTTTAAATGCTTCCACTGCATCATAGTGTTTTGCTACCAGCAGCTTCCCCAAATCAGTTCCCCAGTGTGGTGATTCTTTTGCAATCATTGTACGAAAGAAGGGCCGTGGCATTTGATAGTAATCACCGTCCTTTGATCTGACTGTCCTGCCAAACTCATTCAGGAAAGCAACCAGTGGTGTGGGTTGTCCGTCTTGCTCAGTACCACCTTTAGGAAAACCAACATTCAGTGTCGCACTGTTCTTTGCTTTTGCTGCAAGCAGTGTTAGATATTTATCCAGCTTGTCACCACCAGACAGTTTGAATGTGTTGGCCATTACCAAGTTTTACCACTGAGAAAACTGTATGGGTCCATATTGCGTCCAGTTCTTGCCACATACCTGAATGCCCTGAAACGTTTGGTTGCATTCCAGAATGCTGAACCATACTTTGTCTGCTGATACCACTGCACAGAACCGGCTGGATAATCATTCTGTGTGGACACATTAACACTACCCTGACCAGCACTTGCAATGCGACCTACCAATGGAGATGATGGAGCACCCAGTGGTGCATTAAGAGCAGCAATATGTGCGGTAAGCATGCCGAGCAACATGTCACGTTGCCCACCAACACTCCAGTCAGTCACTAAGCTCTGTGCAGTGTTGTCACAATACAGACAGGCTTCATTGAAATACATCTGGGCAACAACGTCTGTCACATATTGTGCAAACTCTGAGTAACGTGCTATCCAGTTGCCATAATTGAACACCACTACTCCGTCCATTTTATTCTCCTTGTAAAACGGTTATCAACAAAGTACTCTGCAAATTAACAGAGTACTTCATTTTTAATCGTCTTCCTTTCTGGCTTCAACACCGTGAACCTTTACGTTTGGATCAATTGGTTCAAAGCCATGCAACTCTTCTCTGAACTCTTCACCCATGTCACGCACTGATTCAACTTGTTTGTGAGCAAAGATGAGATTGTTTTTTACTGCTGGATGATTGCTGTGTGTTCTCATCCACTCTTCAAAGAATTCCTTTGGCACATGTTCCGTTATTGCAAAACCCTCTCTTGTGGCTGGCCGTATGATTGCACCTGCCGATAGTGAGTTGATACCTTTCAGTGTGAAACGCTGAATTGGTTCACCAAGAGTACTGATGTCCAAGTGCATACCGTGAGGTAACTTACATCCAACTGAAATTGTGTTGCGTGACTCAGGTTTTACTACGTGAGGCTGATTGCGTTTGTTGAGTGTCTTACGTTGTGCTTCTGCCATGATATTTCTCCAGAGGATTGTAGGGGATATACCCCTATTCTATCTGTATAAAAAACCCACTAGGATTATTCAGCCTAGTGGGGAAGGGAGTTTCACTTTCACTACTGAAGGTACTGCCTTACACGCCGACCATCTGCGAGATAGCAAAGGGCATACGTATAACTGTTCCCCAAGTGCCCTGCGATTTCTTTTGCAGGAAGCTGGAGGTTTTGCGAACGATTGCATGTGCCCTCATCTTTTCAGTGAATGCACAGAAGCCAGTTTCCTGACCATCAACCTGTGGTGCAATCAGTTGAACCAGATTCCCTGCACCAAACGGATTGAGATACTGCTGTGCAGTCTCGAATTTGATTTTGGGGAAGTTCTTTTTCAACATGTCATACACGTTGGTTGCAAACGTTGCGTTAGTTGCTGTCATTGCAACAGAGGATGCTGGTGACATACACAGAGTCATTTCATCATCCATCTCGATCAAACCACCGGACTGATTTACAAGCTCAAGGAACATAGCTTGAACATCGGCGTAGATTTCACTGGATGTGGCCGTGACTTGTCCATTGGTGATCCATGGACCAGAGTTACCACTGTTGTATGTTTTCGCGCCGGGGGCAATTGGAGGTGCCAATGATGGATCATTCAGCAATCCATAATTTTGCAGTCCAGCCACACCGTAGAAGTAGGTGTTGTTTTGAAACTTGTCCAACACCATGGCAGAGGCAATGTTCAACCGGCTGGCATAGTCAATCTTTGCCAAGCTGTAGGTTTCCAACTGCTTCTCACCCCACTGAGTCATCGTCTGGTAGTGATACGCCTGACGTTGTGGGAAGTTGGCATTTGCACCAACACTGCCGTTTTCATTCCAGTCACCATAGCTGCTGACCTCACCAGTATTTTCAATCACTGGGAAAGTTGCAGTCATCGTAACCCAGTCACCTTTTTTCGCTTCGCCCATGATTTCTGCTGCGCGATTTGGAGTGACCAGTACCTTGATCAATTCAGGATCAATGTAGTTGGCCAAGTAACTGGGGATACCAGCATTGCTGACAGTAACGAGCGCGGGTTGCGCGTCCATTGCCATCAGGTCTTCTGGATAAAACTGAAACGCTTCTGGAAAAATAATTCCACGTTCTTGTGCCAGCATGTCAAATACTGGGTCTCTTGTAAGATTCATGATTTTTGCCTTTCTGGATTAAAGTGAATTAGGCAGGGATTTTTTAACGACCTGCCTTCAAACAATTACTGAGTCAGATTAACCCAGTGGCCATGTTGAAATCTTCATCAACTCACCGGGAGCCGCAACCGACATACACACCCACTTGGTAGCAGTGCCTGCGTAGATAGTGCCAGACGTGTCACCAATAGCAGCAGTGTCACTGATGAAGTACGCACCAACACCACCGGGAGTACCACTGTACTGGGCCAAAACAACACCAGTGTGGGCACCACCTGTGTAAACAGTGTCACCAACATTGATTGTGCCAGTCACTGCTGTCACGTTCATGTAGGCTGCACTGCCAGTTGCCGTTGCAGTACTTGCTAGGGTTTGTGCAATGTTCAGTGGATAAGTACCAGCACCACCAACACCAGTACCACCTGCCAAGATCGTGGTGCCAGCAGTGAATGCATTTGTACCACCGGACCACGTTTGACCAACATAAATTGCACCGTTAGTCATAGAAGTCACAGTGAGCCATCCACCAGAACCAGTCATTGCAATCGGAGCAAGTGCTGTTCCGACATTCTGACTGATGTTGACTTTGTAAGTGCCAGCAGCACCAGCAGTGCCAGTCAGTTGCGAAACAATCAAAGTACCGGCTGCAACACCTGTTCCACTGATCGCTTGGTTGGGGAACAGACCACCAGTTGTAACCGTGGTGATGGTCAGCACATCTCCAGCAATGTAGGCACTGCTGAAGGCATTCACTGCTGCTGATGAAACGTTCAGTGTGTTTGCCACAACCGTGATGGTTGTCAGTGTTGCATCAGTTGGTGCAGAGTTGCCGGGGACTGCTTCACCAGTTGCATTGACTGCATAAATCGTTTGGCCAATTGCACTGGTTGCAGCACCTGCATTCACTGCCCAAAAATCACCAGCACTGTGCAACGTCACTGGCAAACCGTTTGGCACCAGATTGCTTTGCTGTGCAAGGAATACAGTGATCAGTGCTTGCTGTTCACGATGCAAGAAACCAGCAGGGGCACCAGCACCATTGTTGTTGACATACACGGCACCATCCACTTCACCACTGTTGACGCTTGCTGCTGTTGCTGGTGATGTCCATGCAAACCGGCCCACCAACACACCAGCCTGAATAACACCTGCTGGTACATCACTGCCTGCAATCAAAGCACCGGGTCCGGCAAGCACTGAAGCACGTGGATTCGCAGAAGCGAAGTCACCCGCAACTGCTGGTGCTGGTTGAATATTTACTTGAGTTTGAAAACCCATGATCTACTCCTTATCTATAAAAGGGAATTCCTGCTTACTGAATGGAATGCGCTGGCTTAACCCAGTTGCATTACCTTTCCAGCATTTGGGAATCTTGTGTTGAAATCCGTGACACGTTTAGTGTCATGGGCCATTTTCCGTTCTTTCGGCAAAGAGGTTTCACCGGGTTTCTGCAACAAACCAACCATTGCTTTGAAGGCAGACGGAGGTACACCCTCCAGATCAACTCCAGCATGATCAAGTGCCAGACGATACACATCAGCAGCAGTGTCTTGTGCAATCTTCACTTCACCAATGAATGGTTTGACTGCTTTTTCAGCTTCTGCAATGTCACGCATTTGCTTGATGGTTTCTTGCCGAGTTTCTTTTTTGGCTTTTTGGATAGCCGCATCCATGGCTGCTTGATTCACTTTTGGAGACTCCTGTGTTTTGCCACCAGAGGTAGCGGGTTTAGCTGGCAAATCAAGTGGTGCACCTTTACCCACTTGTGTAGATTCAGCACCGTTCATACCAGCATCATCGGCACCTTCATCTTCTTCACCTTCCTTTTTCTTGCCTTGCAACTTTTTCATGAACTCATCGGTTTCATCATCCTCAGAATCAGTGGCACCTTTCCCACCTTGAATCAGTTGCATGACATGAGCCAAAGTCTCATCGTCCACTTTTCCTTTCAGCAATTCACCGACTGCATCCATGGGATCATCCATACCAGTACCAGACTGATCCTGTTCACCATCAAGTTGATTGTCTGGATCATCATCATCCATACCAGTGCTGGTATCAGCTTTCTCACCGTCCAGATTGTTGTCTGGATTGTCAGTGTCTGTACCAACATTGTCATCAGGTTTGTCACCCAACTCTTCACCATCCAAAGAGTCAAGCAGTTTCACCACGTCATTAATACCTGCATCCATTGCTGGCTGATCCTTGAAAAGTTTTGCAGGCTGCTTACTGAGCCACACTGCAATCTTCTTCTTGGAAGCACCCCAATTTTTTGGAGTGACACCAGCCAGAATCTGGTTCAGTTCAAGTTTCGCGTCTTGAGCCAACCGTGGTGAAAGGCATACTGCAATGGCTCCTTTCGCCATGGCCGCTTTCCGCGACAGTAATATTTTACGGTTCATAGTAAAGACCTCCATTGAATCGCCAACGACGACATCATCGCCAGCCCGACCTTCCACTACAAGTGCAACGTGGTTGAAACGAATATTTCTCATTACCCCATCGTATGCGACTCCCTCATAAATGCCGGGAGTCATATCAGCCGTGTAGTAGTAACCGGCTGACAATTCTTTCTGTGTGTCATCCTCAATGCCATCAATAGCATCTTGATCCCAAATAACAAGAGAGTTATCAACGTATGGATCACTCCACAAAGCATTTGTCCCAGTGCTTCCAACAATCAGGTCTTTTTTCTGATCAGTAGGTGATACTGGTTTGTGCTTTATGAGTAGCTGCAAGTTGTTTGATGTCCTAGCAGCTTTAGTAAGCTCATCAGGATCACGAAGCAGTTGATAAACCTGTTTTGGTTTCAAACCAAGTTCATCTGCATTTGGAATTTCACTCCCAAGATACGGACACACATTTGCCTTGCTGATGTGTGCTTTCTCTATATGCAGAAAACCATTGGTGTCAAAAGAACGTACTGAGGCTCTGTCAAAAGCAAGAACCATGTGGTTTATCACATGGTCCCTGTTTGTTAAGCGTGTCTGAGATATATTAAGCATGACGCATAGCCTTTCGTGTGAGTGCTTCAATACGTTTGTGTTTGTTTTGACGTTCTACTCTTTGCCTTCTCTCTTCCTTGCGTATTTCACACTCACTCCTGTGAAGCAAATCATCTGCAATGTCATTTGGATTTCTGTACATCCATGCAGGAAGTATTTTTGGGAACTTGAGCATGTTTTTCCTTAATTAAAATTAAACAGAGCAACGTGCTGCTGCTCTGTTTAATTTCAGTTATTTGTGACGAGCAACAAGTGCTGCAACTTCATTCACGAAATGCCAGCCTTTTGTTTCGGCCAGTTCCATGATCTGATCACACAGTTCTTTTGCTGCTGTGATTTCAGTGCGTGTGCCAGCACCATCTTCTTTTTCTTCTACTGCTACTGAAACAACATATGTTCCGTCAGCTTGTTTAGTAAAGACTTGAGCAGCAGCCAACTCTGGATTTGCCAAATCTTCTGCTGTTGCTTCAACATATTCACCAGCACCGTTCAGCATATATTGCGTTGCTACTGGTGTTGTTTTCTTCTTTGCCATTTTGATTCTCCTTTTTGACAATAAAAAACCACCCGAAGGTGGTTGTGTGTTTTGCTACAAAACTATCTTATTCCCAAGTCTGGTATTACTGACCTACTGACACACCTACAATTAATTAAAGAACCGGGAAATATCCAATCGCCTTTGCCTTTTCCATTTGCATCTGGATCAAACCAACCTTTGTCTATGTTGTACAGCTTTCCATCATTGGCCAGATGTGTTGGTCTTGGTGTCTTGCCAGCATGACTGTGTAACCACTTGGCCTGTTTGATACCAACTTCATTTTGTC
>Ga0307376_10001738_pt1 | contig 22655 bp, 30 predicted proteins | sample TR2MG_FD_202536 | JGI IMG/M metagenome (GOLD analysis project Ga0307376, IMG submission 202536) | Soil microbial communities from Risofladan, Vaasa, Finland - TR-2 | ecosystem: Environmental > Terrestrial > Soil > Coastal area > Acid sulfate soil | place: Finland: Risofladan, Vaasa | collected...
TCCAATCTGCATCCCCTTCTCGCAGGTACACGACGAGCTCGACTTCTACCTGCCCGAGGAGCACGCCATGGAGATGTGCCGGGAGCTGGTCAAGGCGATGGAGAGCATAGACTGCCCGTTCGCGCTTAAGGTCGAGGCGGCCATGGGACCCACGCTCGGAGACCTCAAGAAGGTGAAGTTCTAAGGAGGCAACAGTGGACTACGACATAGACGACCCGCTGTGCTACGACTGCCAGCAAGATAAGGACAACTGTCCAGACTGCTGCGACCACGACAAGTACGTGTCGCCGGACAGCTACCCGGAGCAAGACAGATGACAGACAAAAGGAGGGAGCGATGGCACTATTCGAAAAGACAAGGTCAGGCCTGCTGAAGCCGGCCAGGTGGATGGAGAAGTCCGAGTTCGACCGCATACTGAAGGACGAGGGCATCAAGTCGGCAAGGCTCAGGGACACCTTCTGGAGGGACTCGAGGCCGAATCAGCCGCTGACCGAGGCGGTCGTGAGGCTGGCATGCAAGAAGGCAATCAAGGCCAACCCTGACATCAAGTGGAGGACGTTCTAAGGTGCGGGGATTAGATTCGATTTTATCCTATTATGGGCTTGACTGTACAACGGCCGCGAGAAGCGGTATAATGAGCCATAACAGTGTTGTAACGGTAGAGGAGGGCATATGATAACTGTCAAGGCAAAGGCGGCTCTGAAGGCCGTCCTGATGAAGCCGGTCGGAGAGTACACCGGGGACGAGGACAGGCTGGTCAGGGACATGATGGCCAGGGAGCCGGTGGCGTTCGCAGACCTGCTGATGGAATGCTCGGCAGACCTGAGGCGGCAACTGGAGGACCTGAAGGCCAAACAACTCAAGTGAGAAAGTTGCGAGGGCCGTATTCAGAACTGGCCGTCTATTATAGTGTACATATATACACAGGTGCCTATGCCTCAGGCGACGGGTACCGCCATTATGGAGTGCGTAGGCCGAGGAGGAATTGATGCAAAGGGAGCTATACTTCGAGGTCACCACGATGGGCCACTTTTCGGATAAGCCGGCGTTGGTCAGGGAAGACAAGCCGGTCGAGCCTGGCGGGTGCCACTGGTTCGGGTCGTGCGACGGTTGCCGGTGGGAAGACTGCATAGTCAGCAACCCGGTGAAGTACGCGTCAGAGAGGGGCAAGAGGATGCGGGGAGCGGCATTGGCGGGCATGCTACAGTCTGGAATGCCGGTTGAGTGGCTGGCCAAGTTCTTCGGCATGACGGAGGAGCAGATTATAGCGGAGGCAGACCAGTACGTGGCGCGCCCGACTCAGCGCAGGAACACCTTCACGGACAGGCAGGACATGATAGCAGAGGCAGTCAGGAGGCGCCTGTCTGGTGAGCCTGAGATGCACATAGCAAGCGACCTTGGCGTGTCGCCGAGGCAGGTGCGAAGGTGGTGCAAGGGAGTGGCCGGCATCAAGCGCGACGACGGTCGGAGGCTGAGGGGACAGGCGGCGGTTGTGCCTGCGGTTACAGTCAGCGCCACGACCATGGCCATCCAGAGGAGGTGCGACGTTGTTCGCTGCGCGTTCGAATAGTGTAACACGTGGCTCCCCTGCCTGCGTCCGATTCAATCCGCGGGCAATAGGTACTGGGAAGCCTGTAACCCACGCGAAACGAGACTCCCAGTCCTATTCAGTCCTATATCGGCAGGAATTACGAGGGCCCGTGCCTCCCCGACCGGCGCGCTGCACTATTTTAATGCGCACCGAATATGGGGTTTTCGGAGGCCCGATATGCAATTGATGCAAACAATTAGAGCGCATGTTCTAGCGCTCGGAGGTAGATATGAAGCGCAAGGCTGAGGCGAAGAAGAGCAAGGCGATGGAACTGCTTGAGGCCGAGAGAGACCGGTTGACGAAGGCGCTGCAGCAGAGTCAGTCAGAGGAAAGCCGGCTGCAAGACCGGGAGAGAGACGAGCGCAAGCGGCAAGAGTCGCTCTACTCGGAACTGCATGAGGTCGAGCGAGACATCAGCGCGGTGGAGCGCCTGACTGGAGGCTCGGATGACTGACAACAAGTGGGCAATGCTGTGCAAGCTGAAGGTGGCGCCGTTCGACGACGACGCCTGGAGGTGGGAGCGCAAGCTCGACGGCTGCAGGATGCGGGTGGACATGGACGCCAATGGGCGCGTGACGCTGGTCGCCAGGAGCGGAGCCAACAAGACGGCCCAGTTCCCGGAGCTGGCCTTCGCCCATCGCCTGTCGGCCCTGCCCGCTTCGCTTGACGGCGAGGTGGTGAGCGCAGACGGCCTCAGCTTCCAGGAGTTCAACCAGAGGCGGATGAACAGGACCGAGGACGTGGCCATGATGGCCAGGAAGCTGCCGGCCATGTTCGTCGCCTTCGACATTCTGGAGTGCTGGGGCAAGAGCATGAGGCTGCTGCCGCTGCAGAGGCGGAGGGACGTGCTGCTCGGGTTCTCTAGCACGCTCAGCATGTCTGAGCAGTACGAGGGCGGTGTCGCCCTGTTCGAGCGCTCAAAGGTCGAGGGCTGGGAGGGCGTGGTCGGCAAGAGGATGGACGAGCCGTACCTGCCGCACCGGAGGAACTGGGTCAAGGTCAAGCTGTGGCACGAGGGCGTGTTCGACTGCATTGGCTACACGTTCGGCACCGGCAAGAGGGAGAAGCTGTTCGGCGCCCTGGTCATCCAGAGCGAGGACGGCAGGCTCAAGTCTGGGGTTGGCACTGGGTTCGACGATGCCGCCCTGGAGTCGCTGCTCGGGTTCATGAGCGGCAGGCGCACGGGCCTGATGCTGGCAGGTGGTTCGATGCCTGCGCCAGTCGGCGTGAACGTTGAGCCGTTCAAGGTCAGGGTCAAGTATTGCGAGGTCACGAACGCCGGTTCGCTCAGGTTCCCGGTCTACCTTGGCAAGAGCGACGGTGAGAGGCTCCCAGACACGAGCAGGGGCGCCTCAAGGCACTAGTCAATAGGATTATACTCTCAAGTCCAGGATTCGCGTCCTGTGGCTTGGGCGAATAGGAGGAAGCATGAGGCCAGGAATGAACGGCGCCAAGTATGACGTGGTGTCGAGGGACGCCGATAAGGTGGTCCTGCGTGACGTCGGTCCGTGGAGTCAGCACCCGACCGTGACCAACGACGCGGAGCAGGTGGTCGAGGACGTGGCGCAGTGGGCCGGTGCTCGGCGCATACTGTACTACGACAGCGACGGCGAGCTCACCGAGCTGAGGCACGAGGGGACCAGGTTCGCTGGGTTCGCCTTCGTCAAACCCGAGGGGACGAAACGAGGGAGGCCAGACGATAATGGTGTATAATGAAAACGTGATAGAGGATAAGGCTCCCGTTCTCAGGTTAGCCGTCTCAGGTAAGATGCGGTCCAGCAAGGACTCAACTGCCGTCAGACTGGTCGAGCGGTACGGCTTCATACGCTATGCGTTCGCGGACCGCCTCAAGGAGGTGGCTCGGGAGCTGTTCGGCATGCCTGAGGGCACCAAGAACCGCCACCTGCTTGTTGAGCTCGGGCGCAAGATGTGCGAGGTAGACAAGCTAGTGTGGGTCAACTACGTGCTGGGCAAGATACCGCTCAGGCAGGACGTGGTCATCACGGACATGCGCTTCAAGTACGAGTACCTCGCCCTCAAGGCGTTCGACTTCATAATGGTGCGCGTCAACATCGACGAATGGGAGCGAGAGCGGAGGGTCCAGAAGTACGGGTCGCCGGTCGACCTGGCGCTGCTCAAGGACAAGAGCGAGACGGACCTGGACGGCGAGCGCTTCGACTTCACGCTTGACGGCACAACCTACGAGGGACTGCACGAGGGCATTGCCAAGATGATGACTGCGCTCGGGAGGAAGGCGGCCAATGACTGAAGGACAGGAATACGAGACACGGGTCGCGCTGCCCAAGCCCAAGAGGCCGGTGGGACGGCCGCCAAAGCATGGTGCTTTCACTGGCTCCGAGCTTGCGCTGCTGGTGCCCATCAAGCGGAACGACATAATCGAGGTGCTCACAGGCTCCAAGGTCATGGTCGGACCGGCGGACATGGTGGCTGTCAGCATGCTTGCCGGGTGCCTTTCGAAGATGGAACTGCTGGACAGGTTCTTCGCCTCGCAGGGCATATTCGACAGCGACAATGAGATACGGCAGGGGCCGTTCAAGGTGTACCTTGCGGCGATGAACGCGGCTGTCAGGCTGCTGACGCAACTTGGCATGACGCCGGATTCCCGCATCAAGCTTGGCATCGGGATGCTGCAGTCGAACAAGGACCTGGCCTCGATGATGAGCGAAGACGAGGAGGACCCGTCATGATAAACTGGAGACTACAACCGACCGCCTGCGGAGGCGGCGCGTTGCGCATATTTGACATGAGGACCGGGAGCAACATCATAATCATGTTCAACGATACCGACAAGCTGCTCAGGATGCTCGATGACATAGCCGATGGCGTCGAGACGCTCAGTCGAGAGCAGGCTCCTGAGGCGTTTGTTCGCGTGTTCCCGGAGAGGTTCTAATGGCGAAATACCCAGGCAACCATGCCGGCGTTCATAACTCACATTGGAGAGGCGGCGTCTGTCTTGACAGTGACGGTTATGTGTTAGTCAAAAGACGCGAGCATCCAAGGGCAGACATCAGAGGGTATGTTAAGCGGTCCATATTGGTGTGGGAAAAGGCGCACGATGGCGTGTCATTCCCAGAAGGCATGGAGCCTCACCACAAGAATGAAGTTAAGGACGACGACAGGCCTGAGAATATAGAACCGAAGACACATGCAGGTCATACTCGAGACCATAATTTGAGGAGTGCCAATGACTAAGCCGACGGAGATAACGCCCGAAAAGGCCAAGCAGTACAAGACGGACATAATCGCGTTCCTTGAGGAGCAGTACATCTGCCCCGAGACCGGCAAGCTAATAGTCCTTGAAGACTGGCAGAAGGAGCTCATACTCTGGCCCCTGTTCTACGACCTGCAGCCTGACGGGCGGCGCAAGTACACGCTGGCTCTGCTGGGCATGCCAAAGAAGCACGGCAAGAGCACGCTGGCCTCTGGCATAGGTGTCTGGTTTTGCTTTGCAGGCGAACCTCATGGCGAGGTCATCATTGCCGCGAATAATCTTGACCAAGCTTCTTTGATTATATACGAGAAGATACGGCAGGCGTTCAAGCTGAACCCGAACCTGCTGGCCTCTGCGCGGCTGCTCAAGACCGGCATCGAGATGAAGGGGACTGGCACGGTATGCCGGCCCATAGCCCACAAGTACCAGACGGCGGCTGGTGTCAACCCGACCCTGGTGCTGTTCGACGAGCTGTGGGGGTTCCCCGGGCGTGAGTTCTATGACGAGCTCACGACGTCGCCGGCTAGGCAGAATCCGCTGGGCCTCATAGTGACATACGCCGGCTACGACAAGGAGTCGCTGCTGTACGAGATATACAAGACGGGCAAGGCCCACACCGACCCGCGAATGTTCTACCTGTGGTTCCACGACACCAAGGCGTCATGGATTAGCCAGGAGTACCTGGACACCCAGAGGATGCGGTTGCCCCCGAACTCGTACGCCAGGTTCCACGAGAACCGGTGGTCGGCGGCAGAGGGCACGTTCGTGACCGAGGACGACATCGCCCGCCTGCATTCCGTGCCCTGGTCAATACAGTACGCCCCGGACCAGAGTCGTCCGCTGCTCGAGTACATTGAGTCGTGCGACGCCGGCCTGAGTCATGACCGGACCGCCAGGTGCGTCGGGCACTACGACCCGATGGACGGGCGAGTGTACGTTGACAGCCTGCGGTACTGGCAGGGGACGAAGACGCAGCACGTGGACATGTCCAGCGTGGAGGCTGACCTGAAGGACACCGGCACCACGTTCAGGGCCAACAAGCTGGTCATCGACCCGTGGCAGATGGAGTACGTCATGCAGCGGCTGAAGCCGTACTTCGTCATCGAGCCGTTCAACTTCAACGCTGACATGATGTTCATGTCCCAGACGCTGATAACCATGCTCAGGAACGGCACGCTCGTGTGCTACACGGAGCCTGAGCTCGACAAGGAGCTCAAGGAGATTATAGCGAAGCAGACAGGGCAGGGCTGGAGGATAGAGCACGTCAGGGGCAAGAAGAACGACCTCGTCATCGCCGTCGGCATGATGGCTGTGGCGGCTATCCGCAATGCTGGCGTGTCAGACTTCGACTTTCTGGAGGATAAGAACCCACTACCCCCTGTTGGCTTCAGGGGCATAAGGGGGAAGGAGTTTTGAAGATGAGCCTACAGTCAAGGATTCAAGCATTCATGGGCAAGGACCCAAAGCCCGAGACCAAGGTTGAACTTGGCGCCACGGGGACGTCGGTGTTCGCTGGTCTCTTGTACGAAGAGGAGTACAACGCCGACCTCAGGGGTGAGAAGGCCATTAAGACTTATGACAAGATGCGGCGGTCAGACGGCCAGGTCAAGGCCGGTCTTCTTGCGAGCAAGCTGCCGCTGATGGTGGCTCGCTGGGACATAACACCGGCAAGCGAGGACCAGGCCGACGTGAACATTGCCAGCGCGGTCAGGGACGACTTGTTCGACAACATGTCCATCACCTGGGACGACTTCCTCAGGCATGCGCTCATTATGCTCGACTTTGGTTACATGGTATTCGAGAAGGTGTGGGAGCTCAGGGACGGGCGCTATACGTGGGACAAGCTCGCGCCACGATTGCCGAAGTCGATAACGGAGTGGCACATCAAGGACAACGGAGACCTGGACTACATCATCCAGCAGGCTCAGTTCAAGGACGGATTCAGGCAGGTGCCTTTGCCTGCCTCTAAGCTGCTCGTCTTCACCCACGAACGGGAGGGCAGCAACTTCACCGGCATCAGCCTGTTGAGGGCTGCGTACAAGCACTGGTGGTACAAGAACAACCTGTATGCCATAGACGGCATTGCGTCAGAGCGTCACGGCGTCGGACTGGCCGACTTCACGTACCCAGACCAGGCGACACAGGCGCAGAAGGACGCGGTCAAGGCCATAGGCGAACGGCTGCACGCCCACGAGCGTGCGTATACGGCTCACCCTGAGTCTGTGAAGTTCGACCTGAAGGGCGTCGCCGGTCAGCTGCACGACATCATGAAGAGCGTGGACCACCACGACCTGCAGATTGTCCGCAGCATCCTGGCTCAGTTCATGAACCTCGGCACAAAGCAAGGCTCGTATGCCCTGAGTCAAGACCAGTCGCAGTTCTTCTTGATGGCCTTGCAGTCTGTCGGCAGGAACATCTGCAACACAATCAACCGGCATTGCATCCGCGAGATGGTCGACCTCAACTGGTACGTCAAGAGGTACCCGAAGCTGACCATCAGCGGTCTCGACAGCCCGGACGTCCTGGCGTATGCCGGGGCCATAGGCGCATTGATGACATCGGGCGCCATCACACCGGACATAGACACTGAGAACGAGCTGAGGCGGATGGTAAAGCTGCCCCACAAGAAGGTGGCCGCGGTGCCGAAGCCTGAGCAGCCGGTGGCGATGCGGGCGACAGACTTCTGGCGGGAGCCGACCAGCGTCGAGCAGTCGGTGGCGTTCGCCGACATCAAGGGGGCTCTGGACACATTCGAGGAGCAGTTCATCAAGGCGGTACAGCCGATACAGCGCAAGCAGACGGCGGCCATGGTAAGCAAGGTCGCGGACTACATAGCGAAAGGCAACATCGACAAGCTGGCGGAGATAGACGTGCCGCTCAAGGACAAGGTGGCTGACGCCATCGAGGTCCTGCTTTCGGGGCTCGTGGACTACGGCGCCGAGCAGGTCAAGGCTGAGGCCAAGCGGCAGGGAGCGACAATGAAGGCGGTTGACGTCGAGCCGCCAGACCCGGCTTCGTTCACCAGGGTCAGGGCCCTGTCGATAGCCAACATCTTGGCGAACAGGATGCGGTCGGCCATGTCTTGGGAGGCGCTGCGGCAGACAAGGGCCGGGGCGCTGGACACCGGTCAGCTGACGGCGTCAGTCGACGAGCTGTCGGACAGCGAGCTGCTCAAGGTGTCGAAGGAGTCGGCCGGAGAGGCCGTCAACATGGGCAGGCAAGAGCAGGCAAAGATGATGGGCATCAAGCGCATCACGTCGAGCGCGCTGCTCGACGATAACACGTGCGACTACTGCAGGGAGATGGACGGCAAGTCTTGGGCGCCCGGCGGACAGCCGACCGGGGTGCACGAGCCGCCGTACCGGGACTGCGAAGGCAGGGACCACTGCAGGTGCATATGGGTCTACACATTCAGTCAGGAGGTTTGACAATGGTAACGAAGACCAAGGAGCAAGGATTGACCACACTCCGGTACGTCTCGATGGTTGGCGAAGGGCCAGTCGAGGGTACCAACGAGTCACAGGTCCAGGTGTTCAGGACGGGCACCTTCAGGCATCCGATATACGGCAAGTTCACGATAACGGACCAGGACCTGGAGACGATGGTTGCCAACTTCAAGGCGCATCGTCCAAAAGCGCCCACAGAACTGGCTGTCGACTACGAGCACATGAGCGCGATAGGCAACCAGGTGGCACCGGCCGCAGGGTGGGTCAAGGGCGTCGAGCACACTCCAGGAGAGCTGTGGGCGACGGTGGCCTGGACAGACAAAGCGGCTGGGCACATACGAGCCAAGGAGTACCGGTTCATCAGCCCTGAGTGGCACATGCAGTACAAGGACAAGGAGAGCGGCGAGGACATCGGAGCCTGCCTTCTGTCCATGGCGCTGACCAACAGGCCGTTCATCGAGGGCATGCAACCGGTCATGCTGAGCGAGGCGCTGGAAGACAGCAATGCCGGCGTGATGATGCTCAGCGACAGAATGCTGGGGCTGTACATGCCTCAGGACAGTCTGCAGGCCGCGGACTGGGACCAGCAGTATATCAACGACTTACCAGATGAGGCGTTCGCCTTCATTGAACCCGGCGGTGAGAAGGATGAGTTGGGGAAGACGGTACCGAGGACGCTGCGGCACCTACCGTACCGCAATGTCAGCGGCTCCATCAACCTCGACCATCTAAGGAACGCGCTGGCCAGGCTTGACCAGACGTCCCTCTCCCAGGAAGGAAAGACGGAGGCAAAGCGCACGCTCGATGCAGCTGCCCTAGAGGCGGGTGTCGGAGAGACTGGTGAGAAAGCAGTGGACCAAAATACAACACAGGAGGTAGCCCCAATGGAGGAGCAAATCAGACAGCTGCTGGGGCTCGGACCGGACGACGACATCATAGCCGCCGTCACTGCGCTGAAGGCGAAAGCCGATGGCGCGACGGAAGCCGAGACAGCAAAGACAGAAGCGGAGACCGCCAAGGAAGCGGCCGAGACGAAGTTGACGGCAACTGAGACACGTCTCCAGGCTGTGGAAGGCAAGGTAGCCGCAAGCGAAGTCGCTGCCGACGTAGACAGCGCACTGAAGGCAGGGCACATTCTTCCCAAGCAGGTGGACTGGGCCAAGAGCCTGAGGGCCAAAGACCCCGAGGCCTTCAAGTCATTCATCGCATCCGCCCCCAAGATAGGACCGGCCGGCACCATCCTCGGCGTTGAGGCAGACGCTGAAGCCATCCAGCTGACCGAGGCTGAAGAGAAGACCGGCGCGAGACTGGGCGTGTCGAAGGAAGCCACCCTTGCCCAGAAGAAGGAAGACGCGGCAGCTCGCAAGAGCTAAGCACGTCGGTACTAACGAAATATAAGGAGAATCTAAGAACATGAAGAAGCATCTTCAATCGTTCATGCTGTTGATGGTCATGGCAATGATACTGGCCTTCAACATTCCGCTGGTATTGACGGCGGACGCGTCTATCCCCCGCAAGGAGGCGGGACTCCAGTCATACCCGGTAGGGGTTGACATCATCTACAAGGGAGCCGAGGTCTGTCTCAACACTGACGGCTACCTGGTCGCAGCGGCAGACACCGCCGGCTACAGATTCGTGGGTATTGCCTACGAGCAAGTCGACAACTCAGGCGGAGACGCCGGTGACCTGAATTGCAGAGTGCACACACAGGGCGTGTTCCTGTTGACAGCAACCAGCATCACCCAGGCAATGGTCGGGAAGCTGATGTATGTAGCCGACGATGCGTCAATCGACGACACCTCGTCCAACTTCATCTGCGTAGGCAGACTGGTACAGTACGTCAGCACGACCTCAGGATGGGTTGACATCGGCCAGCGCGGCATCAACCTCGACGGTTCCGGTGAAGCCATCAAAATGAGCGTGACTGGCGAGGGCTATAGCCTGAACGTCATCAACATCACCAGCACCGGTACTGTGGGCGAAGGCACCAGGGGCTTGCGCATCAACGCGACCTCAGCCGACGGCATCGCATCCGGTGACTTGCAGTGCTTCCACGGCTACCTGACTCTGGGCACCAGCCCTGAGCTCGCGGCCAACGCAGCAGTGTACCCGCTGAGCGGCTGGGTCAACATACCAGACGACGCAACTATCGGCAACGGCGCCTTGATAGCAGGCTGCCGCGTCATCTTCGACCTGAACAACAACGACCTGAGTGACATAGGCGGCGGCGGCGAGTCCGCGCTGTTCTACGGACAGACATGGGCAAGCTCAGGGGCAATCGACCACGGCCTTGCCATCATAGCCGGTGCCGGTTCCACCATCGACAGCATGATTCACCACGGTGGCTCAGGAACCATCGGCAAGATACTCGACTTCACTGAGTGGGCAGCGCCGACGAAGATGATGTTCATGGAAGGCGGCCCGTCGCACGACGGCGCCACGGCTCACTTCAAGATTGCCATCGGGCGTCAGACCGACAACGCCGGGATAGCCGGTGAGGTAGGCGCCAGTGACTACGGCTCCCTCTACATCTCCGTGGCCGCAGGCAAACTGTTCCAGAATCAGTCCGGTACATGGACGGACATAAGCTAAGCCAGGAAACTATAACAGGAGGCAAAAGAGAATGGAATACAAAATCGGATTGCAGGACGCACTGGTTCTAAAGTCAATGCTGCTGAACATGGGCGGCTCTTACGCCGACATGATACTAGCGCGGAATACGGCAGAGCAGGTCTTCGGACCTGAGCAGATGAAGGCGTACCGGGTAAAGACCACGCCTGAAGGAGTCGTCTGGAACACAACCGCTGAGGACGGCACCCTTCTTCCGGCTGAGGTAGCTGTTGAGATAGGGGAGCGAGCTGAGAAGCTCATTGTCAATACATTCCTGACGCTCGACGAGGCCAAGGCACTCAAGCCGTTCCAGATAGGGCTGTACGAGATGTTCATCACAAAGCCCAAGGCGTCCTAGCACAAGCGAAACACAACGAAAAGATAAGGAGCACTAAAGACCATGACAGTAGTAACAAGTGACTTCCTGGCGGGGTTGATGACCAACTACCGGGCCATCTTCAAGCAGGCGCTTGGCGACGCGTTTGCCGAAAAGCCCCTGTACCAGGACATAGCAACTGAGTTCCCCAGCACCACCGACCAGGAGTCGTACGGATGGATGGGCGCCAACCCAACCATGTCCGAGTGGCTGGACAAGAGGCAGCTCAAGTCCCCGAACGCCTACGACTACACCCTCAAGAACAAGCACTATGAGGGCACCATCTCCGTCAACCGGGACACCTACGAGGATGACAAGTACGGCATGATTGCGCCGAGAATCAAGTCTCTGGCGAACAGGGCCGTGCGCCACTTCAACAAGGCGGTCATCAGCCAACTGGATGACGGCGAGACGCTGAAGGCCTACGACGGCGTGGCCATGTTCAGCGCCACGCACCAGGCCATAGGCGCCAGTGGCGTCTTCGCCAACCTGCTCAGCGGCAGCTACTCCGGAAGCGCGGACGAGATTCGCGCCGCACTGGCAGCCGCCTACGTGGCAATGCAGCTCTTCAAGGACGACCAGGGAGAGCCCATGGGGCTGATACCCGACACCATCATCTGCTCACCGTCGATGATTATCCCCCTCCGCAACGCCCTCTTGCCCGGTGTGGCCGGGGTCAAGCGGACAGAGGCCGACCTGTTCTCCGCCGAGCGCATCTTCTCGACACCCTGGGTAGACCTGGACGCCCTTGACTGGTACGTCCTGTGCACCAAAGGAGTCGAGGTGAAGCCGCTCATCTTCCAGCTCCGCAAGAACGTGGAGTTCGTGAGCATGGACAAGCCCGATGACACCAACGTGTTCATGCAGAATGAGTTCTACTACGGAGTAGACGACCGCTTCGCCACCGGCTTCGGCGACCCGCGGACAGCCATCAAGGTAGTCGACGCCTAGAACGACCTTCAGGCTTGCGACTGGCGGGAGGAGCGCACGGGTTCCTTCCGCCCACGGAACCCTAAAGACAAGGAGGACGACAAAATGAAGGCAAGAATCAAAATCGAGGCGACGGTGGACGTCAGCAAGAATGACTACAGGGCGCTCGAGGCGGCAAGCCCGCTGGAGCTGGTGCAGACGGCCCAGATGCAAGGGGCCAGGATAAGCGCCAGCGTCGAAAGGACGCGCAAGCCCGCCGAGCCGAAGCAAGAGGAGTCAGCGCCGGAAGAGGAGAAGGACAATGACCGAAGCTGAAGATGCCGAAAGAAGGGTAGCTGCAATCGACTACAGCAAGATAGCGTCAGCCACCGGCTTGGCAGAGGTGGTCGTCGCTCTGGAGGCGCTGACTAATAATCAGGCGATATTGCTCTCTCGACTCTCCGCGGCTCGCGCCGCACATCTGGATAACCTCTCAAAAGGGATTGTCGCCCAAGATTCTGACATGAGCACTCTGCTGACGAGGCTCTCTGCGGAACGAGTCGCATATCTGAACGAGCTGGCAGAGGCCAACCTGCCGACTGACATTGACACGCTCTTGACGCGCCTCAGCGCGACCAGGGCCGGATACATGGACAACGACAGGTCCATGATGCAGTTCGAGTCTGACGTCGCGTCTATAGTGACAGTGACGGACACGGCGGCAGACCTAGACTTCCCGAGCGTCGTCGTGGCAGGTCTTCCAGCTGACCGCGTGATAACGCGGGTGGTAGCGGCACTGATTATAGGCAGCCTGTTCGACACCTCTGCCGCCGAAAACCAGATAGCCGCCGCTTCCAAGTACCTGCGGGTCAAGAAGTCGACGGGAAGCTGGGGCACGGACGACCTGGTCGCCATTGACTTCGCCCTTAACGGGCTACAGGTAAACGCCAGCGCCTACAGGGGCGGCGCCGTGCTGTTCGGCGCCACAGACGTTAAGGCCAAGGTCGACGGCGACGGCACCTACAACTTCCGCTCCGTGGAGACGGTCAGGGGAGACGCCATAGCGGCGACCGGCTCGAACTTGGAGCTTCTGGACGTGTCTACGATATTGAGGTTTTACTTTCAGTAAGGGAGGGAACGAGCGATGGCATGGCTAAGCCTGTGGGCCAAACGAATAGAGATTACCGTAGACCACGACGACGTCTCCTCTGCGCTGGAGGGCTTTCCGGTATTGATTTACTTGAGTGCGGCGTCTGGAATAGGCGACGCCGACGTGAGCTGCGTCTTTGACGAGCTCCTGAGCGACGCGAACAGGAGAAAGATAGCCGTCACCACGAGCGACGGCCTGACGCAGTGTCCGGTCGAGATAGAGAAGTGGGACGATGCCAACGAAGAGGCCTGGCTGTGGGTTCGCGTGCCGAACATAAGCGACGAGGCCGACACCGTCCTTTACCTGTACTATGACAAGAGCCGCGACGACAATGTCGCCTACGTGAGCGACGCCAAGCCGTATTCTGTCCTGGGCCTTGGCGGCATACACCCTGAAGGCAGCGTCGTCGTTGACGGCTTCCTTTACATTCCCAACATGGGCTCAGACAACCTGGACAAGATTGACCTCAGCACCTTCACCAAAACTGCCACGCTGAGCCTGACCTCGGAGCCTGAGACCATCTCTACCGACGGGACTTACATCTATGTCGGGAGTACCACCAGTCCCGCGAAAGTGCTCAAGGTGTCTATCGCCACTTTCACTGAAGTCGACAGCCTGACGCTCGAGGCAGGCGAGAACTTTGCCGTAGGCATGCACATCGTCGGCACGGACCTATACGTGGGAACCAATACCAGTCCAGGCCTGGTGGTGAAGATTGACCTTGGCACGTTCACGCGTACTGGAGTGTTGTCTCTGGGCGCAAGCTCGTCTACCCCGGAGGAGATGGATGACGACGGCACTTATGTCTATGTGCCGGTGCAGGACAGCGACCAGCTGGCCCGCTTCTCCATAGGCACGTTCATCCTCGATGCTATCTTCACCCTGCCGGCGAACATCGAGGAGCCGCAGGAGTTGAAGGTGCACGATGGCTATTGCTATTGCGCGACGAGGGCGGGCTCTCTCAACGTCGGGATAGTGCGCGTGCCCACCGATGACTTTCAGCAGAGTGCCGTCGAGAGCATAGTGTTCCCGTCCAACCAGGACAGGGGTTGCGCCCTCAAGAGGCTTGACGGCGTGTTCTACGTGTTCTCCGACAACGCCGGCCCCAAGTCAATAACAAGGGTGTCTATTGAACCGTTCGCCAGGGTCGACTCCGTCTTTCTGTCCGGTTCCGCCGCTCTTGGCGGCCCGGAACTGATAGAGATAGACGGCGGACATGTCTATGCCTGCGACGACACCAAACTATACAAAATCGCCTTGGCAGACTGGAGTCCGGCAGGGCATGGCGTCTGGGACAACAACTTCCTGATAGTAGACCACATGCAGGACGGCTCAGCCAGTTACGCCACCCAGGAGAGCACATCGCATGAGTCTCACGGTTATAAGGTGGCGGCCGCCAGACCGGCCCAGGCTGCGGGCAAAGTCAGCCGCGGCGAAGACTTTGAGTTGTCCACCGTTGATAGCATAGAGTTTTTCAATTCCATCCTTTCCATTGGCACAGGCGACTTTACTTTCGAGTGCTGGATGAAGGCAGAATCATGGGGTGGTGTCCAACCGGCAACTCTGCTGTCCAACTCAAATTATAATGCCAGTTGGGACGGTATTCTGCTGGGCCAAAGAACAGGCTATACTTCCACTCTTGACCTCACTGTGGACGGGGTAATGGCACGAGGCACACAGGACTTGTCGGCTGGGGTCTGGTATTACGTTGTAGGCTATAGAGCATCCGGCACAGCCCATCTCGTCATCTATGGCGTCGAGGACGTCAGCGAGGAAGCCACAGGTGATGTCGATGTGGCTAGGAATCTCCAAGTCGGCAAGAACCCAGATGTGACCTACCCAAGATATTTTGACGGCGTTATAGACGAAGTTCGAGTCTCAGACGTCGCCAGGAGCGCCGCCTGGATTGAGGCCAGCTACGAGAGCGAGATGGACGACCTGCTGACCTTCGGCGCGGAGGAAGACATAGATGAGCCACTGGTCTCCGGCAGCATCATTCCGGTATTGATGTCGCACGGGATATTGTAGGCGGTCGAGGAGGAATCATCATGAGCTATTGCACGACGACAGACGTACAGACGCTGAATCCGACCAGGACATACGGTGCCGCGACCACGCCCACCATCACGCAAGTGCAGGCATACGTCGACCAGATAGCAGGCGAGATTGACACGGTCCTGCAGGGCAGGGGTCTTGCTGTGCCGATAACCACTCCGGCCGTGTTCGTCACGTTCCTCAAGCAGCTTAACGCGGTGGGCGCCGCGGCCATGGCCGAGCGGGCGATGTTCCCGGAGGCGCAGGGCATGATGGGAGGCACGGCCGCCTCCGCCATGCACTGGAAGCAGTACACCGACGGGCTCAAGTGGCTGAGGGAGGGCAACCTTCCGACAGGCACCACCGCCGAGGCCCTGCCGTTCAGCTTCTTCGGCGAGAACAAGGCGAACGACACAGAGCCGACAGACGACCCAGGCTGGGCGCGCCCGAAATTTGGCAAAAATAAGGAGTTCTAGATTGCTGACTGTAAGCTTCACTATACTCGGTGACGTGGCCATGATGAGGGCGTTCAGCCGGTACGGCGATGCGGTCAAGGACTACCGCAAGGTGTGGGACCAGATTAAGGCTGACTTCCACCGCATAGAGACCGAGCAGTTCGACTCTTTGGGCGGCAGGTCCGGCGTTCCGTGGCAGCAACTGAGCCCGGACTACGAGGCGTGGAAGATGCGCAACTATCCCGGCCAGCCGCTGATGCGCCTGACCGGGCAGATGTGGGGCCAGTTCGCCATGGGCATCGGCATGAATGTCATGTCTGAGCCGCTGAGGCTGCGGATAGGGCCGCCGTCTATGCGGTACCCGGTATACCACCAGCAAGGCTCGTTCAAGACCAACCTGCCGATGAGGAAGGTGGTGGCGCTGACAGAGCCGGACAAGACCGGATGGGTGAAGATGATACACAACTACATATACGACAAGGCGAAGGAGGCACATCTAGCATGACTATTGAACTGTTGGAAGCGGCTGTCGATGACCTGCAGGCTTACCTAGAGGCGCAGATGCCGGCCAAGATAACGGCGCTCAATTCCAGGTACGCCGATGTCTATGTTCTCGACAGCATCAAGACATACTACACCGGCAATATGCCGCAGTCCACGCCGGAGGCACCGTCGATAGTGATTGCCGGCAGTGGGTTTACGCCAAAGGAGCAGCGGCTTGCCAGCCTCATGCTGACGAACAGCATCACCATTCTCGTGTTCGTTGGCGACGACAACGTTGAGGCCAGGTTCCGCAGGCTTTGCCGGTACGCCGTCGGGATTGTGGAATTGCTGCGCACGGCAAAAGACAACATCAACTATGTGGTGAAGCTGACCGGGCAGGCGGCTGTCACGGAGCCGATGAACACACAGCCCTTCCTGCAGGGCATCATGATACCAGTGACGCTGGAGCAGGCAGAAGACTACTAGAAGGAGGAGCACAATGCACAAGGCAAGGATTCTACAATGGCTACTGGGTATGCTGGGCATACCGCTGGTCGCGGACCAGGACACGTACTTCGACGCTGAGGTCAGCGTCCTCAAGGTGAACGACGGCTCGTCACTCCAGATACTGTCGCCGTACGTCAAGGAGCTCAGGGGACTGCCGGGGCAGTACAAGATGAATGACATAACCACGTGGGGTTCGGTAGGCGAACGCCCTGGGCCGTCCATTCTTGTGGTCCACTTCTCGGTCGAGTTCCTGTTCAACATGGTCACGTCAGTCGGCGTGCACACGGTGCTGAACGCGATGTGGGTGGCCAAGGCGCTGAGGGCCTTCGAGTACTACCCGGCTGGCACGACCACGGGCAACTCGAAGATAAGCGGCAACGTCTACCTTCCGGTCTACGAGATAACGAGCCGGGTCGGCGACTACATTGCCGTCCACGCTGAGTTCCATGCTGATAACGGCGTTACTTCGAGCACCGCATAGCCGGAGTACCACCAGGGCTCACCAGACGCGAAATGGGGCTTGTCGGCCGAAGGGCCTATAGGTTTACACTCATGGACAGTTTGGGGTGCCCAGAATCGCGACACACGAATGATGAAGGAGGCACGCTATGAAGCTGGAGACGGTCAAGATAGACCTGGGCGGTGGCGACAGCGCTACTGTGTACAAGGAAGTGCTGCGCAGGACCGCCCGGTTGCACGAGGCAGAGCTGCGGAAGTACATGACTCCGCTGGAGATGATTGGCAAGGACGGCAAGGTCAAGATGTCCGAGCTGGAGAAGATGGAGACGCTGCCGGCGGTTGACTACATGGTGGACATGACCAACGTGGACAACGACGCCATCAACGAGCTGTTCATCGTCAACCAAGTGGTCGAGTGGACCATCGACGGACCGGTGGACCACGACACCATCGACACCAAGCTGACCAGGGAGCAGTACAAGGCCCTGGTGAAGGAGATGGACAGGCTGTACAGGCCGGTCCCTTTAGTGTCCGGCGCCTCGTAAAGAAGTCCCTTGCGGAGGGGATATTCGTGGCGCTGCAAATGAAGAAGAACATACCTCCGGCGGCGAAGGACGCGTTCATCATCGTTGAGACGGGCTGTAGGCCCACGCTCACCGAGCTGGACGGCATGCCGCAGAGCTTGGTCGACGCCATCCTGCTGTACGGCTCCGTCAAGAGGACAATCGAGCAGGGACAGGAGATGATACTATGAACGAGACGAACATGCAGGTCATGCTGGAGATGCGGGACAACGCGTCGCCCCAGATGGTGGCCTTCGGCGAGACAGTGAAGCAGACGGCCAACATTGTTCGGACGTCCAGCACGACAATGGGCGATTCGATAGGCGGCGTCAGCAATACGCTGGTCAGCAACAAGCAGGCATTCATGGAGATGTCGTCAGGCGTGAGGTACATGGGCACCACGTTCCTTGCCCTCGGCCTGGCAATGCAGTCTACGAACAACGAGACGCTGAAGAGCATCGGCAACATTGTCATGATGACGGGCGCGATAATGACCGTGGTCGGCTCGGCCGCCGGGTTCATCGGGGCCATTGGGCAGATGGTGAACGCACTCAAGGCGCTCCGAGTGGCCCAGATACTGACGCAGGCGTTCTCGGGGCCGGCCGGGTGGGCGACCCTGGCGATAGGCGCGGGAGTGGCCGGGGCAGCGGTCTACGGAGCCTCCAGGATGAGCTCCGGTCCGACGGCCAACCCCAACGCCCAGCAGAATATCACAATCAACCAGCACATAGCCGGGTCTGTTGTGTCCGAGAGGCGGTTGACCGACAACGTTCAGAAGGGTCTGCTGCTCAAGGGTAGCCGGAGCGGAAGCACAGGAATAAAATAAAGGAGGCGCGGATGAAGACGGCCATAAACACAAATGGGGTGATGCCGGCTGACGGCAAGGTGATGGTTCGGGTTGACGTCGAGCTTGACGCATACGACTCGGCGTATAATGACTACCTGATACACGTCCCGGTCATACCGCCGGGAGGCTACCCAGGCAAGACGGACAAAGACGGCGTGCCGCTGGACATGGACGCTTATAAAAAATGGGAAGCCAGCTTGCCGGAAGAGCTAGCCCTAGGCTTCCACATTAGTCACTTCATTGCCGTAGACCCCGAAGCCACCAGAGATGACGTTGAAGTCATTATCAAAAGACTATTCGACGAGTCCACATTGACCAGCATACATGACAGGCTCGCGGCACATGACATTCCTGGAGTACAGCGAATGCTCAAGGCAATCAAGGGGCCAGGCAGGACAATGCTATTGCCGAAGGCAGCCTTGGAAGACCTGGCCGAAACGATGAAGGCGAGGCTGAAGGAGGCGGGCACAGATGGCTATTGATGTCGGCTCTCCAGCAATGGCGTACACGATACCGAACGTGACGACCGAGGACGCCGACCCTGGCTACGTGAAGTCGACGGGCAACGGAACGATAACGGATGACGGCGGCATGGTGACCCACCGAGGATTTGTGTACGGGAAGGCGTACCATGGCAATCCCGGCAATGTCCCGCCGGAATCAAGCGGGTATGACGACTATGCAGACGAGGCCGGCGTGTTCGGGACAGGTGCGTTCACCGGCGAAATGACCGGCCTGTCTTGGGGGACCACATACTACGTCAGGGCTTACGCTTGCAGTCCGGCAGGGTATGACTACGGAGATGAGTCATGGTTCGTCACGCTGATACCCAGGACGCCATTCGATGTCATAGCGGAGCTTGACGCCGGCGGCAAGTACCGCATCAATTCCACCTGGGGCACGTTCGAACAGGCCCGAGCCGGCATGAGCTTATCATTGCAAGACGACCCCGGGTGCGGCGTATCGCTCACGGCCTCATGGTTCATACAGCGCGGCTATCTGGAGTTCGACCTCAGCGCGTATGAGGGGGCTGTCGTCGATGTCGTCAAGCTGCGGCTGTGCGTCAAGGCGAAAAGTACTGGCGGCGGCGAGGGCGGGTTCGTGACGCCGGCCAGCCATGAGAATCCGCTGCAGACAAGCGACTGGGGCGATGTCCAGTTCGTCAGCTATGGCTACTGGGAAGGCGGCGGCATACCTGACGTTGACGGCTACCTCGAGGTCATACTGAATGATGTCGGCAAGGCGGCCGTAATTGCCGCGCTCGGCGGCATGCTGCGCCTTGGGCTGGTCAACGGGCTCGACTTCAATGACAGTGAGCCGGGTCTCGGCGAACGGTACGTCAACTTTTATGAGCCGAGCATAGAGGACAAGGAGCCGATGTTGCGGTTCGAGTACCCGACATTCGGGCTCATCTTGGAACAGGCATTTGACCAGCCGATATTTACCGCGTCGCCTGCCTGGACTGACGTCACGCAGGACCTGATGGCGTTCCGCACAAAGCGCGGCCGAATGCATGAGCTGGACAAGGTGGAGGCGGGCACGGCGGTAGTCGCCTTGAACAACGACGACGGAGACTGGTGGCGCTACAACCCGGCTGGCATCCACTACCCGAATGTCAAGCCGCTGACGCTGACCAGGCTGCGGTACTATTGGGACGGCGTATATTATCCGATATGGTACGGCGTCAGCGAGGCATATCATCCAGGCTGGAGAGCTGACAACGAGGGAGGAGCGTCACCGATAATGACGCTGGAGTGCGTTGACTTTTTCAAGTCATTCGCAAGGTACTCGCTGACAGGCGCCAATATCAAATTGACTGAGGCCGCCAACTCAGGGGACAGCCACGTGCACCTGGAGAGCGTCGACTTCCTGCATGAGGGCCAGTCCGTCAGGCTGTATCAGGATGAGGTAACAGAGACAAAGATAATCCAGCAGGTGTCTGAGGCGCTGAAGCTCATCATCTTCACGGAGTCAGTCATCAACAGTTACTCCGCCAATGCCCACGTCAAGAAGTTCCCTGCCGTCCTCAGCGGACAGCGCATAAAGGACTGCCTGCTCGAGATGGGAGTGCCCGCGGGACTTATGGACATAGACGCTGGACAGCATTACGTCATTGAGCACGAGCCTAAGGACGAGGGCACCAATGTCTTAGGGCACATGCAAGCGGTGGCCGAGGCGGAGGATGGGTTGCTCTTCGTGGCGAGGGATGGCAAGACCACCTTCCAGGACTCGTCCGCGAGGATGGCGTCACCGTACAACACCTCCCAGGCCACCTTCAATGACGACGACACGGCCCAGAAGTACGTCCACCCGAGTCTGGTCGACGACGACATGTTCATCTACAACCAGGTCAAGATTCTCGGGCCGGGGATAGACCCGCAGCAGGTCGTCGTTGGCGACGCGGCCACCGAGCAAGGTCCGAGGGAGCTTGTCCGCAAGGAGTCTCAGCTGTACTTCAGCACCGACGCCTTCGTCCAGGCGTTCGTCCTGGCCAAGAGGTTCACGACGTCAAAGCTAAGGTGCGACCTGCTGCTCGTGAAGCCGCAGGCCGACCCGGACAACCTGTTCCCGGTAGTGCTGGGTTATGACATATCGACAAGGATAACGTTCAACCTGAACACGGCCGACAACCCGGCGGCATTATCGAAGGAATACCATATCGAGGGCGTAGAGCACGAGTGGGACGCCAGCGACGGGCTCTGGCAGACATGGTGGCAATTGTGGACCGTCAACCGGTACAAGGCCTTTTCGGTACTCCACGACGGATATTTCCGCAACTATTCCGATGAAGGTACCTATCAGGAAATGCACGATGAGGCGGAGGCAAACTACGTCGAGAATGACGGCTCCAGTCACAATCCGTACACCGACCCCGACGAGATAGTCGTCGGGCAGCAGTTGTACTACAGCTTCCTCGGATTCAACGGCAGCCTGTGGCGTGGCTTCCTTGAGTTCGATACGTCTCTTTTGCTGCCGACAGACTCACCTATAGCAGCCTTCGTCCTCATGCACGTCAAGGAGAGCTTCATCGACGACAGGCCATGGAATCTCGTGGTTGTCGACCCGAGCACGCTGGCCAATCCTCTGGCCGCCACAGACTATGGCGTCCTTGAGCCGGAGACCGTGCAGCAAGGCGCCGAGACGATGATTCATGGCGGGCTGTGGCTGGTCTTGGAGCTGAACTCTAGCGGCCTAAATCTGCTTGCGCCTGAAGGCATCACGAGATTCGGGCTCAGGAGCCATTGGGACATAGTCGAGAGCGACAATGACGAGGAAGACGGGTATACGAACGAATATGCTCGATTCGATAACATCAACACGAACTACCCGCCCAGGCTGGTGATACAGCTGGCGGAGTAGAGGAGGGGAACATGGCGACATACGGAAGGAGTGGGACTGCCACCCCTGACCCAACGGACGTGGCGATAGCAGCTAACGCAATAGCTATCGATGCCATGATGGACCAGGTGAAATATTGGCGCCAAAGACTGGCGCATCTGGATGACAATGTAGTCGAGGTTGACGACATCCGGATGGATGACGAAATACGCAATCATGAAAGGGACACAGAATGATAATCGACAAGGCAACCATCAAAGACATGGGCCTGGAGCCGGCTGACATCATCCGCGTTAAGGGCACCGGCACGTTCGGGCTATTGGCGCGCTCGGTGTTCGTGCCTTGGACTGACCGGCATCACCACGCCCTTGTCTGGAGGAAGAGTGGGGACGACTACATCATACTCGAGTCCGTCAACAAAGGGTTGGCTGTCGGAAGGCTGTCAATGTACGCCGGAAGCGACGTCACATTCTACAGGGCAGTCAGCCTGGACTTTGCCACACGTGAGCGTGCGTGCGAAGAGCTGACCAGGTACGGACGGGCGCCGTATGACTACGCCCTGTACATCAGGCTGGTCCGGAACATCATCAAGGCTGAACTGGGCGTGCTCAGGTCGGGGCACTGGTTCCGCAAGCTGCACGCCTACGAGCTGCC
>Ga0307376_10001739_pt1 | contig 22650 bp, 29 predicted proteins | sample TR2MG_FD_202536 | JGI IMG/M metagenome (GOLD analysis project Ga0307376, IMG submission 202536) | Soil microbial communities from Risofladan, Vaasa, Finland - TR-2 | ecosystem: Environmental > Terrestrial > Soil > Coastal area > Acid sulfate soil | place: Finland: Risofladan, Vaasa | collected...
GTCAACGCGATGTCCTTCTCGACCCACCCGTGGTACACGGCCCCAGGGTCGTGCCCTCCATGCCCGGCGTCAAAACACGTGATCATTTGCTGCCCTTCATTTGTTCAAGCATTGTCTCGATCCTGGTGAGGCGTTTATCCAACTGGCCCATCAGCTCAATTCTGTCGCGTTCGATCTGGATCTGCTGCCTGTCCAACCTCATCTCAATCTCCCTTGTCATGGCCGGCTTGTGCGCCTCGACTTGTTTGTTGAACTGAGCCTCAAAGGCCCAACCGTACAGTGTCAACGCGGTCAGCGTAGCGGCCAGGATTGGGGCAACCCAATCTTTGAGCGTGGAAGATAATTTTTCAGTCATTATGTTTTCTCGAACGGGTCAGGGTTGAACTCGGCATCGTGCACCTCTCTCTCATAATTTAGCGTAAAAGCTTGCCCAAGTCGAGTGAAACACCATGCCCCGAATTCCAGTGGATTGGGGTTTGGGTCGCCGCCCATGGCGACATACTCTCCGAGCAGCCTCGACCGGCACGCGGCCTCAAATCTCTGGGCCTGTGCGGCGGTCAGTGAAATCGTTACGTCTGGCATATTTACTCCTAGGCCCAGCTAGACAGGGCTGTGTTGCTCACATCGGTGTTCAGCACATGGTAATCACACTTCGAGGAAACGAACGTTCCGCCAGCCGAAAGGTATGCCTTGATGTAGACCTGTCCCCAGTTTGTTCCGCTGCCAGTCGTCGTTGAGATAGCGCACGTCCCCGCCCCGGTGTTGACGTTGGTCGCGCCGACAATTGCGGACGTTTTGGTAACCGTCCCGGCGTTGTCAACACACGTGAACATGAGCAGGCCGGTTTCGGTGAAGTAGTGGGTGGCTGCGAAAATTGTGTACCTGATTACTACATTGTAGTGGATCATGAGGCCCACGGCCTCTGTGTTGGAAAGATCAACTCTGACGAGCACCTTGTTGGTGTTGTTCAACAACGCGCACGTTGCTGTGGCCCTATGTTCCCTGCTGCGAACCTCCGGTGTTTCGACTCTTGTCGCGTTTGAAATTATCCCGGTGCCGTATTGGTGGATGTCACCGTCTGTGGCAGCAAGCCAGTAATTCCCACCAGCGTAATTACCGTGATAGGTCGGGTAGCTCGCTTCCATTACGAATCTGTTGCCGGTGTCAAGCTTAACGAACGGGTAGTTAGCCGAATCAGCAAAGTTCCTCCACGAAAGGTAACTGTCACACTGGATTGGCGAAATAGTCAGGATCTTATCAAAAAGAATCGCGCAATCACCGCCACCGGTACCAAGCTGGAAGTAGCCGCTTGGGCTGTAGTTCATGAACGCAATTGGTGATGTCCCGTCGTGAAATATGAGGTCAACGTTTGTAGAGTCGCCTATCTGGAGGTCTCCGGTCAGTGTGCCCCCCGACAACGCCAGATAATCTGAGTCGTGGTCGTGCCCAAGAGGAGAGTAGTCAGCGTCATGGTCGTGCGCTGCCGTGGCGAAGCTCGTTTCGTCGTAGCCGGAGTCTGTAAGCTCACCACCGGCAGTCAGGGCAGGGAAGTTCCCAGCTACAGCCGGGTTCACGATGCTGACGTAGTCTGAATCGTGTAGGTGATCGTCAAGCGTATCTAGGGCAGCCTGAACCTCGTCGTCTGCTGCGCTGAGCACTCCCCCGAACGCAGATGTGTCAGTGCTCACTGCGTCTGCTGGGTGTTGGTTTGGGAGATCGCGGCCTGTAGTGAGCGAGTGCGAGGTCGGGGCTGTTCCTGGGCTCAGTTCCTGTTGAAGCCAGTTGATGTAGTCGTCCCCCTCGGCAGTGGCGCGGATTCGGCAGTCGTAGCTGTTTGTGTATGACGTGGCGTACTGGAAAATGACCGTGCCGAGAATCAGGAACTCAGGCATTGGCAACCCGCCAGTGTAGATGTCGCTGATCTCCTGCTCTGCCCCAGTCTGCGCCTCACCGATGGTGTTGTACTGAGCTTCACCGAGCAACGCCACTATCTTGTGGGCGTCCCGGTAGTCGTTGGTTGCGATAATGTGCATCAGGAAGAACTTGGTGTTTGCGATCGACGACAGCCCCCAGTTTGGGGCTGAGTATGAGTTGTACTGCGGAACTCCTGTGTCGAAGTATATGGGTGCTGTGGTTGCGGCCTTCTTTCTCCACACCGGGGTAGCGCCGGTCTTATAGATGATAGGGATCTCCGCAGGGGCCGCCGCACCTGGGAACTGGTGGTGGATGTCCTCATCATCAAACTCGCCTGACGCCACACTCAGCTCGGCGTGGGCGTCGAGCGCACCACTCGCATCCGAAAGAATGTCCCCAAGCGTCAGGCCGCTGCTGTGCGTCGTTCCGAACGCCTCGTGCAAATAGTAATGCACGTCAGGGTCCATGAGCCCGTGGCGCTCATCACCAACGAGCACGGCAGTGTTGTTGTCTGCATCCCAGTAGACGATGGCGACAAGCGCGCTGCCTTGGATGAGTGTCTCCAGTGTAGCTACCTGAGTAGCTACTAGATCGCCATCTGAATCGTAGTAGATGTACCACATCCCCTCGGTGTCGGTGATCGTTACAAAGTCTCCGGTAGAAACGAACTTGATTCCATCAACCCAAAACGAGAAGTCGGTCCCCGTTGGGTTGATCTCCAGTTTGAGTGTTCCGTCTGTCCACGTCAGCTCCGAATCATCCCTGTCCTCGAATCCAACTGTCCTCGAAGACCACGGACCAACGCCGACCTCATACCACTTCGGGTCTCCAGCGGAGTCGGCACCGTCTACAAAGAACCGCGCCTGCTCAGTTGTCACGTTGTAGTCCACATGCTGGACCCCACTCTCCGTTGCTGCCGGCATGGTCGCGGTGCCTCCGGTGATCTGGGTGCCGTCTCCAGTCTCCGTGTCAGCGTCGGTGCTGACGGTACTCCTGTGGTAGCTCAGGATCCTAAGCACCTCAGCGAGCCTGGCCTGACTCTGATTGAGAATGGTATGGAGTTGCCTAATGTACCTCACACAGTCGTCCGCGTTCACTGGGGGGTGTGGCAGCGACAGCACTGATGGGATGGCTGTGTCGGGGTATCGCTCGGCGGCTAGCTGTGACGCGGTCGTCATCTGTTCCCCCTTCTAGAGTACAACCCCGTAGCGCCGCCCCAATGAAACACCTCGGTGACCTCACCAGACATCTCGAACCTGTGTCTCCTCCCGGTCTGCCTGTATGACGTCTTGGCCCTACCGGTGTTATACAGCGGAGACGATTGACGCCTCGTGCTCGCTGGCCTTCCCTGCTCAGACACAAGAGTCCAATAGAGCAGGTTCTCACCAGGCGGCGGATTCAGTGTTACCGCCCACATGATCAGGTGATGCATCTCGTGAAACGTGTCGTACGTATACAGGTCATCAAAGTCGTACCACCCCGTATGCATTTCAACGTCGATCGGCACCGTGGCATCATGTGCTGCGCTCCAGTCCTGTAGATAAATAGACGTGTTGCCCCTCATGAGGAGGAACTTCCATCTCTGGGACTCGAAGTCTCCGTACGCGACCTCAGCGAGATCCCCGTAAGACGGGCCGATGTCCTCGTCGAAGTCGCCATACACAAGGTCGATGTCGATCACGGCGTGCAAGGACGCCATCATGTCCCAGCTTTCTGGGTACCTGAATGTCCAGAACGGCCAACTCTGCCCCTGGTCAATGCTCAGCACGATTCCACTGGACATACCCCCGGCGATTGTCGGGAAAAAAATCCAAAGCAGGTTACGTTGTGTATCGACCGTGGCGTGAGCCCACTCAAGCCTGTCCTGGTCGATTGAGTTGTAGATGGCGTGTCGAATGTTGCGCCCTGCGTCAACGGGGACAGCACCATCGTAGATATAAACGCCCCCATCTCGACCCAACCAGCAAAGACGGCCATCGGGAAGGTACACCACGCTTGCGTCAGAGCATGGACCTACGACACCGGCCTTGACAAGTTCAAACCGCATGGGGGCGGAAACGCCCATGAACTCAGCTTGTGATATGCCATGATAGATAGCGTCCTCCTTGAGGATGGCGATCGTAATGGCATTCAGCTCACGCATGGCGACAATGTCGCCGCTCGTGTCGGTGAGTCTGTATTCCACGTCGTAACCGTTATCGAAGTCCTGTGGGTCCGAAAGGTATACCGAGCTGCCACGACCAAGAACGAGTCTGTTGTTGGCGATAGCCATGGCGTCGGCAATTGGTGCCTGTGCCTCTCCGACTCCAATCTCAAGGTCTTCGTCCTCGTCGCCTATCGGCCTGAACTCGGCCAGCGTTTCCTTCCAGGCGCACGGCGGTAGCTGCCCGTTCGTCGCGAGCACGTACTTTGAGCTGCCCTTCTCCATGACGCGGAACACCCAGTGGTTGGTGTCGGCGTCCCCGTCAATCTCGTCCGGCGTCACGGTCACCCAGTTGTACGGTGTCAGGTCCTCCCAGGCGTCACTTGCAAGGTTGAAATGCAGGAGGCGTGCCGTTGTCCCGCAGAAGATCGCGCTGGGCTCTGTCGAGAGATCCCCCTGGAACAGGCTCAAGGCGGTGCCGAGTGCCGTGTCGCCCTCTACCCCGTCAGCAATTTGACCGTTGATGAACCACGCCTCGTTCAGCCCAGCTTGATTTGTTGATTCCAAAAAGAAGTAGTTAGACCCGTCACCGTAGGACAGCATGTTGTAGATTCTCGTGCTGTCACTGGGGAAGTCCTCGAATTCAAGCCACGTGGTCCTGGTGTCGTCAGACCTCTTGTTCTTGATCCCAACCATGCAGTCGCTCGTGCCCTCGTAGCACCACATCCTGAAGTGCGCGTCGTGATCTCTGTCAGCGAGGAACGTGAGGTCGTCTTCGTTGATGTGGTCTGAGCTGAGGTAAAACGAAGCAAGTGTGTTGGACGTAAGCCCAGTCGCAAACGGGTTTGGCACAAAATCAAACGACCACAGCCGGTAGAACCACCGGTCGGACGTGTAGGTAAGTGCCGGAGTTTCATTCAGCGGGTCTCCTGGCGATGCCACAGTCCCAGACCACTGCATGTAGAGGAACTTCGGTGAGGTAGATCTGGGGTCAACAACGTTGGCGTATGGGAACGACCCGGCCCTTGAACATCCGATGAGCTTCATCTTGACTGGGTTTGCGGCTGTTGGCCCGAACGACAGGCTGGTGACGTCAGTGGCAATCGACGCATCGACAAGACAGTTGAGCTTCGCACTTCGACCCCAGCGACCCCAGCACTGCCACCACACGACGTCATGCACGTCGTCGTAAAATACCGGGTCTGCGAAGTGAACAGACGCTGGTTGAGCCGGGTTCCTGTAGTCACCGAGTTCAGTGAATGTGAGCGTGTCAACGAACGTGCTCGTGTCTGCGATCCACAGCGAGTCCGCCTCCCACGCCAGGATGGTGCTGGTCCCGTGGAGCGCCAGTAGCTTTACGACAGTTCCTGGGCCATTCACCGTTGCGGCTGACCATGTCAGGCCGTGGTCGTCCGAGTAGAACCAGTCTCCGGCGGAGTCCTGAAAAATGAGGAACCCCTCCTCAAACGCAGAGAAGCACGAATGCCCGCTGGCGAGCAGCTTCCAGTTGTTGATCAGGTTGCCGATGTCTTCTCGATTGAGTCCAGGTCTTGGGCGCACCGTCCCGTCGTATACGAGGATGTTCTTGCCGCGCCGCATCTGGCTTGGGGTGTGAACGAGGTCATTGATGTCAGCTCTGACCCCCTCGGTGGGGACGAGGATATTGGCGCGCTCCATTGTCAGACCCTGTAGATGAACACTTCAGTGTATGACCAACCGTTGTTGCCGATGTTTATTCCCGACGTAATCCCGGCGATGTTGGGGAGCTTCGCTTGAATCTTGATGATTGGTTGTGTGTTTACGGTGTTGACCAACACGCAGGTGAATGATGTCTTGACGTGGTGATGAGCAATCCACGTCGGTACTGGAATCGTTATTGGCGGGGTTAGCGGGAGACTCATGGTGCCTTGAGCTACAGGAACCGAAACCATGGAGTCTGCCTGGAGGATGTAGAAGTCTGGTCCGGTAACGGTACCAGCATTGACAACCTGCATCGAGATCCCAGTCCCGACAACATTTTTAAGGTAGAGGCTCAGCTCGATCTTGTAAACGCCGATGCGGTCTTTGGGGAGGTATATCTCAGCGGTGTTGTTTGCGATCAGCATCGACGAGGTAAACTCGCCCGCGTAGTTTGTCCAGTTGTTGCCTGACCCAGTAACGCCCCACCTCCACGTAAGATCCTGCCAGTTCGAGGTGCTGAGGAGATTGAAATCGGTGCCGTAGAGCTGGGCGAGGGCCATCGGTGGATGGACGGCTTTCGCTTTCCTGTTGGGAGAAATTATGGATCCCTGGTTGACCAATTCCAGACGACTGCCCTCTTGGGACGCAGTAATGGGATCAGACACCCCAGCGACGTCGGTCAGTTCAGCGAGCTTCTCCGCGCCGGAACCAGGAGCCTGCGTGACCCATGTCGTGCCGGTCCCAAGTGAGTTAACGCGCAGGAACGAGTCTGGATTCCCAAAGTAGTCCTCGACATCTTCGAGGTCCTTGATGTACTCAACCCCGCTGACGGCAGGAGACTCAACAAGCTCAAGGTGCCCTCCGAGCGGGTCTGCTCCGTCCTCCACAACCTGAATGATGTACCCGTCTTTGTCTACGTAGTCCGACCCGATGTCAACGTCGTTGAGCCCGAGGAACGTCTCCGAGGAACTAGAAAGGCTCGCAATCTTGTCCCACTCTTCGTCCCCTGAGTCCCACGAGTACAGATTCAGTTCACTGCCGACGCAGCACAGCTTGTACCTGTCACCGGCCGAGGACTCAAACTCGACGCCGGCCGCGACCTCGGGGTCAGCAGAGCTAGCCAAGAACCGAAGAATCCCGGCGATAGTGCCGTCGGTGTTCACGTACCCCAGCCCCGAATCACTAACCCCGGCGTCGTTTTGGTGCCTACCGAAGATGGGATTCACGAAAGTCACGTCCGTGTCGCACCCCAAGATGGCGGCTATGTCTTCCTCCAGCGCCCTGTCCCAGTTGTCGGTCTGGCCGATCTTGGTGGCGTTGCTCGTCCTACTCGTACTCAGAATTCCCATTTATACCTCCGACATCGAGATCGGACCATCGGCCCTCCCGGCGTCCATGACGTTGATCGACTCAATGTGCATCGAGAATAGCTTCTCGTACACGGGCACCCTCTGCTCGTCCTCGAGCCACACGCACGCAATCTGCGCCGCCTGGTAGATGCAGGCGTACGGTGCCGTGTTCATCCAGAGGTTTTCCCCAGTACCCAGGTACTGTGGTACGGCGTCAAAAATCACACGAACGAAGATAGCGTCCTCCGTGACGGGTCTTATCTTGATGGTGTTGTTCATCGAGGCCCAGGCCAACGGCTCTCCGGGCTCAATGGAGTTGTACTTCTGAAGAAGGTCATCGTAAACCGGAGCTGGGAACAGTCGTATCCAATCAGACTGAGCCCTGTTGGACGGGTTTGGTTCATTGATGGCACTACTGAAATCAGTACAGTAGAACAGCGCCCTCACCCGCTCGGCGGTGACAGGATACGTGTAGACTGTAGATAGGCTGGATAAGTTGAACCCCTCCTGCTCAGCGTTGAGCTGAACGTACCCCTCGTGCTCTGAGAGCCTCGTTTCGTACATTCGAGCAAACAGCAGCATCGCCTCATTGATGTGCTGGATGGCGGTTAAAAAAGGGTACCTGTTCTCATCCACTTCCAGCGTGCCTTGTAGAATCCGCGCGGCTTCTTCGATAAACATCTACTCCCCCAGCTTGACCAGCTCCTCGACCAAGTCTACAGTCTTCTTGTGGAACAGTGCAATGCCCCGGTCATTGGCCAGCGCACGCAGGTCGTTCCACTTCAGCCCCTCCACGTGCTCCCTCCAGGTGGGTGCATCTGACCCCGCGTCCTCTTGAGGTTTCTGGGATTGCTTGACCTCGGTGATGAGGCCAGCGTGGAACCGGGGATGGTTCTCGATGCGCTGCTGAAGCTGGCGGTTCGCGGTGAAGAACACGCCGCCGTGCCAATTTGGAATTCCAGCGATCCTGCCGCTGAATTTTCCGAAGTACTGTTTCATTTCCACGATATTCCCCTTCCAAAGACCTGGGGGCCGTAGCCCCCAGGTCAGTCTTGGTGTCAGTCTTCACTGACCTCTGTTGGTGTTTCAATGAGCTTGATGAGTGTCTCAAGCTCCTCCAGTCTGCCGGCGACGAACCCCAGTGAGTGAATCGCCTGCACCTCGTCTGTCTTGAGTTGATCGCGACGTTCCAACAGTTGCTCGAGCAGATCCATCTCTAGCTCCTGTTCGTTGCAGCGTTGGTGCACATGACGTAGTACGCCGTCCCAGCGCTGTCAAGAATTCGGATTGAGTGGGTCATGACCTGCGTGTCGTGAGCCGCGAAGATTGTGCCGTTCCCAGCAGCGGACGGCAGCACCAGCAAGTTCGACAGTGCGACAGATCCGCTGTTGGTGAACCTGATGAAGCCATGGATGCTCGGCATAGTGTTGTTGGCACCGATGTCCGAGTCGGCGTTGATCGCAGCCAGAGCGCCAGACAGCGTCCTGCTTGCGGCAGCAGCTCCGATGGTGGCCCTGAGACCAGCGCCAGCGCCAGTGACAGTTGCTCCGGCGTCCACACTCAACGTGGAGTGCACGCCGCACGCGTACGCGTATCCGGTTCCGCTGACCTTGGCCCACGCTCGGATGCAGTCACCGTAGCCGGCCCCAGCGGTGACGCCGGCCAGGTTGAGCCTGGCGTAGATGGTTCTGTTGTCTCCGCTTGTGGCTGTTGATTTGTGGTAGAGAGCGATGAACTTCTGATTCGCGGTTGAATTTTCGATCTCGCTCAAGGAACTCCCATAATCAACACCACCGAACTGAGAGTTGGTGTTCCGCACTTTCATGCGTCCGTTATCGAATCTATATCTGATTCCCATTACAAGTCCCCCCAAGGGAAGCCGGGGAGGGGTAAGCCTCCCCGGCGTGATTATGGCGCTCGTTCCTAGGCCAGCGCCGCCAGCCCTGTCCACACACTGTGGACCTCAGGGAGTGCCATCCGAAGACCGCACTCGGTCATGAAGTAGCCCTTGCGAGCGTCTTCGTCGGGAAGCTGGACGTTGTCCTTCCACGCGGTGTCCCTGCCCTTCATGTAGACGTACTCGACGTACTTGGTGTCTACAATCAGAACGTCCTGGGTCTGCACAGCCGACTCGGCGAGCAGCTTGTGGGGAACGATGTTCAACACACCGAACGGGCACCGGAGCTGGAACACCTCGAGACCGTAGGTCTGCTTTTTGGGCAGGGCCTCTGCGTTCCAGTTCCAGGTCGAGTTGTTGCGGACCATCTTGTTGAGCACGTTCAGGGCACGGTAGCCGGTGATCCCGGCCTTCTCCTTCGACCCGTAGGTGAAGGAAGATTCCATCTCGTCCTCGACAGTGTCGATGTCCACGCCAGCGCTGAAGTCCACGGACCCATGCGCCTGCTCGACAAAATAGCGGAAGCCACCGGTCGTCCGAGAGTACTCGGAACCGTCTCCAGAGAGCACGGCGATCGAGGTGGTTTCCTCGGGCACGCCATTCAGAAGAGCCCACTCGAGCTTCATCATGTGGCGCTCAAGGCACTCGCCCTTGAACTGCGGCCAGGGCTTGTACGGCCTGGTCTTCATCTGCTCGGCGGTGCCGGTGATCTTCACCGCATCCTTGAAGATGCCGGTGTAGTTCGACACGACCGAGGCTCGCTTGGTCAGAGAGAGCGGAGACTGCGACCCCTCCTGGTAGACCGAACCGGCCCACCGGAGCACGGCCCCGGAGAGGATGGTTCCGAACACCGGAGTGGTGCTCGAAGGACCGTCCACGTTGGTTCCGCCCCAGTAGCGATACACGGTGATGGTGTCGGCATCGGTGATGGTCTTCACCACGACCAGCTCTGGGCCGGCTATGTTGGCGGTGTCGGTCGGGTTGCCAGTCTTGGACGCGGCGCTTCCGAACAGGCAGTCGTCGATGTCCTCAACTCGCAGGATGTCTCCGGGCTTGAACGAGTACGCCGGCTCAGTTCCCTCGTCGGCGTACGCGGCCCCATCGCCAGACTGGAACAGCTCGACGGTATCGACCTCAAGAAGGGCGGTACCGGCGGCAAGCTCAGTCTGCACGATGCAGGTCTGCTTGGGAAGTCTCCACTCGAAGAGCTTGAACTCGGGGTCATCGACGCTCGAGGTCGGCAGCTTCGAGAGGATATAGGTGAACGGCGAGGGGCTGTCAGGAAACAGCTCAAACGCCGCCTGTCGGTAGTTCTTCGGGCGATAGTCGGGGTGACTCCAGTTTCCGGTCCCTTCCATCCCGAAGTAGGTTGTTTCTGCGGCGGGCATTTTTCAAATCCTCCAGTTTTTTTCACACTGGAGGAACCAAGCCTAACGTCCAAAGGCAGCAGCCCGTGACTTGATCAGCTCGTCTTTCAGTTGCTCAAACTCGTTCACCGGTTCGTTGGATTTCGGGGTCCTGGCGTTACCACCGGAAGGTGCAGCCATCCTGGCGCGGGTTCGGTCTGCCGGTGCGGCAGGTGCCGTTCGCACACCAGGGTTGGCAGCGCGGTACGCGGCGTACGCGCCACTGAGGTTCTCTGGCCTGGCCAGCTCTTCCTCAATGTTCATCTTCTTCCACGGCTGTGGGTTGTTGGCGTCTTTCATCCAGTCGATGAACGCCGTCCGCTCCCCAGGGTCTCTAAGTGACGCGTACAGATCATTGGAGGCAAGTCGCTCCATGGAGCTGTTCAGCGCCGCCATCCCTCTCTCGTACGCCGTGGTGTTCTGCTGTGTCCCCGCCCAGTCCTTCATCTCCTCGACGGCCTTGACCAGCCCCGCTCCGACCATTCGCATGGTCTCGAGCTGGTGTGCCACGTGTCCGACAAAGCGTGGGTACGCCTCAACAATGTCCGGCTCAAACGAGCCAGCATCTGCGAGCTTCTTCAGGGCAGGCACGTACGTTCGCTCTATCTCGTCGCCGAACGTGCGAGGGTCGATGGGCTCAGGCGGCTTCTCTTTTGGAGTGAGGTCCTGCCGCGTCTGCGCCAGCTCGCGCTTCAGCTCGTTGTAGAGCTTGGTGTTGTGCATTTCCTGATGGTCACGGGTGATGACCTTGTCGATCAGACCCGCTTCCTCCAACTGCGCGGCGGTTACTTTCTGACCACGCAGTGAGCCGTACACCTCGCTGTCTGGCACGGTGTACAGCCTGACCTGGGGACCTGTCTCCTCGGCCGGTGGAGTGTCTTCCTCGGCAACGACGGGCTCAGCCTCCTCGGCAGCTTCCTCCAGAGTCTTGCCGTCTTCGGTCTCTTCAACGGGTGTGACCTCGTCCGACTCCTCTGGTTCATTCTGCTGGGGCTTCTCACCGCCTACCGAGTCGAGAAACTTCTCGACCTCGTCGGCTTGATCCTGTCCAGTCTCGTCATCGGGCATTTTGCCCTCCCATTGTGATCCCGCTCACCGCGTGCAGGTCGTCACAGCTCGTCCATGGACTCGGGTGGGCCACCATGGCTCCCGTCATCCAGCGGTTGGAAAGTTGCGTTCAGATCATCTCTGCGCTCTTCATACTTATCTACGAACTCAATGTCTGTCAAGACTTTTTCTAGTTTTGCTTGTAGAGCACCTAGAATAAAGGCAGCCACGTGAGGTTCATCTTCGCGCGGGTTGTAGGCCAGTGCGTTCCCTAGCTTGTCGGCAATCCCACGAAGCAGGCCCCGTACGTACGTTGGGTCTGACATGTTCTGTATGGCCTCACGGTACGTGTCCCCGTACTTACTCAGCCACGCCTGCTCCTCCTCAATGTATCGCTCTCGGTCGTCCATTAAGCCCCTCCCATCGGGACAAGGTTGCCTGCTTGGACACCAGCCTGAATCTGCTCAGGACCCATGACCTGGGCCTGAGTGCTGCCTGCGACAATCGGAGGCTGCGCGGGCCGGGTCTGGAAGTAGAACTGGTCGAAGTAGTCTACGCCCAGTGCGCGGACCAGCTCATTGAAGATCGCGTGCGGGTTGAGCGCTCGCCCGTCCGGCATGGGGTTCATGAGCTGCGGTGCGGTCGAAAGCACCTGCATGATGTTCCCCCACGTTGCTGCCTGGCGCGCTGGGTCCTTGGCCATTGTGGGCGTACGGATCATGTACTCGTACTCGCCCTGGAGGTCCATCCCACGGATGGCCTCAAACGGAGCACCCATTCCCATGTTCCCCCCGAGCTGCTCGACCAGGCGTCCGGTGAGCATGACCATCTGCTCCACGTCAGCGAACTCCTTGATGTTGTCCACGGCCGCGATCATCGCCGGCCCGATGAGCTGACCGTCCACAAGCTGTGCTGTGGTGCCAATTCTGAGTTGCGCGGCGTTCGATAGGTTCTCGATCTCGCCCAGCGTGCGCTTGGTCGGGAGCGGCATACCCGCGACGCTGTCCGGGGTGGCCGCCAACCTCTGTGCGGTCTGGACGATCATGGTGTGGGTGTCCAGGTGCTGCGCGGTGACGTTCGTCATGTTGAGCTGGGCGTACATCTGGTTGATGCCCAACCGCCCGGTCTTGTGTAGGATCTTGCCTTCCCTCGTCAGTCGGATCATCCGGCCCGGCGATGGGTTCGCAAGGTCCGACTTGTTGATCAGGTCATCGTTGATGACCATTTGGTCGTTGACGGTCTTTTTGGTGTTGGCCACGTGCGAGTTGATGATCCAGTTGTCAAATCTCTGGAGCCCCAACAGCAACTGCCCAGTGCTCGGCACCCACGGTGAGTGCATGTCGAGATCGCCGTGCGCCGTGAAGTACGTAAACTGCTTCCCGCCGGCCTGTTCCAGCCTGTGCGCGCGAACAATCACGTCCTCGTTGACCACGCTGAACTGCCAGATCTCCTGCTCAGTGGCATGGCTGAGCCCAAACTCCGATGGGATGAGTCTCCACTGGATGTTGGCCATCTCCAGCAGAGGGTACTGGTCGGTGGACTTGTAGCCGTAGGTCCCCTCCATCCACCTGCCGTCGTCCTTCCTCCGGTTGTGGTCCCTGGTGGCCAGCTTCCTAGCAGCGTCTACGTTGATGTACGGACCCTGCTTGCGTTCCATGCGCGCCGAGTCCAGCTCCAACCACGACACGTACGCCACGTCGCCGATGTACTCCATGTTGTACCACTGCGCGCTCGGCACCGCTGGATCGAGGATCATGTTTCTCGGGTCCACCGTCTCAATTCGGTTGCCCTGGGTGCGAACTTGCTCAATGGGCTCCTCTGGGTCGATCCCGCGCATCACGATTTCCTGCGGATCGTACACCTGCCACGCCGGCACGATCTCGTACTCCTCGCGCCACCCGAGCTTCCACATGCAGATCCCGTAGCGCTCCACGTCGTACAGCGCTTGCCACACGTGCTGGTCGATCCTGGAGTCGCGGCAGTCCTTGTTTAGGCGTGCCTCCATTAGGCGCGACTTCCTGAACCCATCCGACGAGTAGCTCTCGAGGTGCGCGAATGGGTCGGTGGAGGACAGGACGCTGTGGTTGTGAGCGAGGCGGGTCTGGATGATGTGATAGATCAGCGGGACCGCCACCTGGCCCTTGAACGGCATCTCCTTCTTGTCGTAGTCCTTGGACTTGTCACCGCGTGTGGCCGGCGCAGACAGATCGAGGTACAGTCGGTTGTACTTGTCCACCTCATCCCAGTCGTCGTAGCGCTGGCGGATATGCTTGTCGGCATCACGAATGATGTCCTGGAGTGAACTCAGCAGCTTGGAGTGCAGGCCGTTGGGGTTGTCCGGGTCCAGGCGGATGTGAAGCGGAGCATCACTCCCCGTCTCCAGACCACTTTCTCTGATGACGGGGTTCTGTGTTTCTTGTTCAAAATCCATGTTTGCTCCTTTATTATCACGGGGCGGTATCGAGCCAGAGTTCTGAAATGTCGTCCCACTTACAATTACCTTGTGCGGTCGTTGCCGAAGATAAAAGTCTTAGGTTGACACCAACCGGGAGGGCCTCTGTTTCTTCCTGTGTCCACGCCTCCGGCTCATCTCCGATGTCGCCGGTCCACACTTTGCACTTGACGGTTTCGTTCTCCCAGTCACACCGGAGTCGCCACCAAACCCAAGTGTTATTGGGCGGCGATCCCCAAATGGTGTCGAAGTGAAGCGTTCCACCCGTCACCATCGCAAGCTCATATCCGATTCCGCTACCTCCCGCCGCCGGGGTCTGAGTGCACATGATGCGATTCGTCAGCGTCCCGTCCGTGATCCAGACCCCGACCGCGTAGTCGCCGTTATTGTTGAGCATCCTAAAATACCAGTCACCGACGCCGTCCGAAAATGTGTGACCGCCGTCGAATGATGCTGCTCTACCGCCGCCGCCCCCGGCTCTCATGTCTCCAACGTAGGGATTTCCTGAATTTCCGGGGATGTTCTCAACGAGAATATCGGACGAAACGCCCCAGGCGGCCAAGTCCCAGTCCGACCAGTTGGCGTCATCTTTGAGCCATGATCCATTGGCGATATCGTTGAAATTCTCTGAGCTAGATTCCGAAGGTGGACCCTCGTCCCCACCGCCCTGGCGCAGAGCCGTGGTGACCCACGGACTTGGTGGTATGAAGTACCCGCCCGCTCTCATGATCACGACCGGAAGTCGCGGAAATAACCAGTGACCACGCACGCAGCGCCGCTCTGCGGGGTGTCGCTAATGGGCACGATGTAGCGCCACATTGCGAACTTCGATGGGTCAAAACTCTGCTTGCGGTAGGTCGAGCAATCAATCTCCACGAGCGTCCCCTCCCACGAAAGTCCGTCATCAGCCAGCGTAAGCCCGTCTGTGACCTCGGCCAGCGTGTTCGCAACACCGAAGCGCAGGTTTGTGCCGTCGAACTCGGTGTCCACCTCGAGCGCGCAGAAGTCATGCGCCTGCTTGTCGAGGGCGCTCGCAGCAACCGTCTGGCCGTCCGCGATCGTGGCGGTCTGAGTCCTCACCTGTGTCTTCCTTACCGCCTTGCTTTCCGGGTATCCAGTCTCGCTCATCTTGTCCTCCTACAACTCTAAACCGAAAAGCCCATCTGGATTTGGCTCCTCGCCTTTCAACCGCTTCATCCATGCTCTCCTACGAGCGTCTTCGCGTGGAAGCTCGACAAAGTTGTCGTCCTCCCTGGAGATATACACGGATGAAATCGGTGAGTCAATACTCGCCCAATACCGCAGCGCGTCGGTCGCGTGCGTCAGTGTGCTGCGCTCGTCGTTCAAGTCGTCGATCTTCAGTAGGTTGGTGCCCTTCGCGTCCCACTCAACGAACGCGAAGTCACGGATGATCATGTCGCAGCTCTCGTCGATCATCAGCGGCTCCCATTCTCCGGTGCCGCGGAGCACAGCGTTCATCGAGTTGACGCTGGACCTCACAAGCGGATTCGTTTTGGGGACGCAGAGGTCGATGTGCGACGGGTATCCTCTAAACGCTTCCAGTACCGCGTCGAAGGAGTTTTGACCAGTCTGGGCAGCCAGACCAAGGCCAGAAGCGTCACCGAATATCTGAACACCTCCAGAGTGATTCGGAAACGCGAGCCTGAACTCCTGGACCATTTTTGGGATTGATGTTCTCCCAACCTGTACGATCTCCGTAAGAACACGAGGGGTTCTCCCGTTGACCTGTATAACAGGCCAGACCATACATCGGGCGTTGAAGTCAACGGCGAGCTTGATCGGAAGTCGGTCACGGTATTCCTCCATCATGTTGGGCCGGACGTGCAGGTTCCGGTGGAAGTCTTCGTAGGCCGGCGCGTTGACCCAGTCCACGAACTCACCCATCAGCTCCTGTTCCTTCCACGCCCCCTTGTACTTGCTCTCCAGGGAGTCGAGGAAGTACTTCGGAAGGAAGATGTTCGAGTGCGACGAGCACTGGGTCAGCGCGTAGTCTTCCCTCTTTTCCCCGACGAACAGTCGGTGCACCCAGTTCATGCCCTTCGGCGTGGTCGTGCACCAGGCGCGGCCTGGGTCAAGCCTGAGCCGACCGAGCATGATGTCCCACACCAGCTCCGGCATCATGGCCGCCTCGTCTAAGAAAAACCACCCCAGGTTCGGGCCGCGCAGCTTCTCGGGGTCGTCGCCGGACCGGAAGATGATGTCGGTGCCGTGCACCGTAGTCAACCGCATCTCGCTCTTGCTCCAGTTCTCGATGATGCCGGCTCTGTCAAAGATCTTCATCAGCGTGTCGAGCGTCGCGTCCATCAGCATCCGGTACGTCGGAGCGATGACCGCACCGCGAGTTCCCTCGGGTTGACGCAGGATCTCCAACACCCCAGCGTAGGTCTTGCCGGACCCCACCCCGCCGACGAACGCCCTGTAGCGAGCGTCCCGCAGCCAAAACTCAGTCTGTGGGACCGTCCCCTCGACCTTCAGGCGTACCTCGCTCATTGTGGGTTCGCGTCCGGCATCTGGGCCAACGCCATGTACTGGTTCCACTCCGCCACGATGCCCTGCATCTCGTCCTCCGTCACACAGTCACAGTAGTACCGCGCGTCGCCGATGGTCTTGATCGCGATGCGACCAGGGGTGGGCATATCACGCCCACACTTGGCGCAGCGCACCGGCCCCGTGTTGGAAATAAGCAGGAACGGCTCTTCAGTCATCCATCGCCTCCGCGAGCTTCGGGTCTTCCATCCCCCTGATGTCCCGCAGGTCGTTGACCGTGCCTGGTTTCGGCGTCCACCCGTAGCCCTTGAAGTGTACCGGGGCGCTCCCGATGATCTCAACCTTGGTGGCGCGGCTCCCACACTCGGGGCACGCCGGCCGAATCGGTAGGTCCCTGATGAACTGCCGCCAGACCTCCCAGTGGTGGCTGCATCGTTTACAGGTGCGTTCTTGAATCGCCATCAGACGTCCAACCCCCACTCGTCCAGCTCACGGATGATCATGTCGCGCATCCACGTCAGCACCGCCTCGCCACCATCGCTGTTGTCGTTGTATTTCAGCTCGCCGCGTATCGACTCCAGCGCCGATCGCACCACCGACTTGTACTTCCACACGTTGGCCGCGTCCTCGAACGCCCCGGCTTCCTCCGGCAGCTCAAACTCAAGTTTAGCTTTCATCGTGCGTCCTTTCGTCGAGGGGCAGGTCCTCGCTGTAGGTGGTGGTGACGTCGCGCCACACGTGCAGCCTGAATCTGACCCTGAGGGTGGTCTTCTCGGCTTCACGGTCAATGTCCATTGATTTGATTTTCTTCCACATGTCGTTCGACCCGTGGTAGATGAGCTTCCAGTAGTACCGCTCGGTGCTACCAGCAGTGACCATCTCCTGACCCCACTTAGGGTTCATGTGAGTGCGTTCATGTATTTCCTCGACGAGGACCTGCGCCACGTTAAAAAAGAACCGCTCGTGCGCGTCTCGGTCAGCCGCTGTCTTGGCGTTTGGGGACATTTGGGCGAGGGCCTCGGTGGACACGAGCCACTCACACTTCACCTCGCGCGCGGTGCCATAGTGGTCCGTCAGTCGCTTCTCGTCGCTCCCGTCATCCAGCGCGTAGAACAGCTTATGCGGCCCCCTGTCGTACGGCTCTGGGTCCATGTGAGCGTACACCCCGTCGTACGGGAAGACCCGCTGCCCGATGAGGGCGAGCTGCACCCACTCGCTCATGGCGTGAGCCCGCGCCCAGTGCTGCTGTCTCTCTGTGAGCCTCATCGTGCGTTCCGAATCCTGTGGGCGAGCTTCGGGTCGATGGGCACCGGCTGGTCGAGGGGTGCGTTGAGGGCCTGCGCGCGCTGCTGCCTGAGCTGCTGCGCCACCACGTCCACCGCGCCCGCCGACTTGAACCGATGAAGGAAGTCACCGTAGCCGAGGGCATGCAGACACTCGGGGCAGATCATCGCCCCAAGCACCTCGCGCGGCTGCCCGTTGGAGCTGAACAGCTTGATCTCCAGGATTTCCATTTCCTCGGCCCGTGCGGTCTTGCACAGGTCACACTCCGCAATCATTCCCATGCTGAGTCCTTTCGTTGTGAGGCTGCCGGACATCGGCGTGCCTCGTGCGGAGAGATTGTGGATCAAAGCAACTCCACATGTCAAGAAGGCCTTTTTTACTAGATTCTACGTATACCCGCCATTGCCTACATCATCGCCCCCCGCGACGACGCACCCCCCTCCCCCGGTGCCCCGCCGCCTGGCACGCCGCGCCCCTGCGCTAAGTGCCTGGCAGTAGGGGGCTTAGGGCGCGATGGGCAGGGCAGCAGGGCAGCAGGGCAGCACAGGCCCACGGCGGCCAGGTCAACAGGTGTTGACCTTCTTGGTTCTCTGAGTAGACCGAGGTTGACCCCCCGATCCACAGCTCCGGGGATACTGGGAGTATGGGAACCCATGAGGTAGGTTTTGCCTCTAGTCAGGGTTCGGTTCCCCTAGGACTTCTGCGTCCATTACCATTTCAGGCCGATCACGTGGTGGAAGCAGCTCCACGACGACGCGAACCTCGGCCCGCTGTGGGCGATCCGCGTTCTGCACCGCGTCGCGGTACTTGCCTCGGTGGGCCTTCAGGTAGAAGAACCTCGCGATGGTGTTGGCGGAGCTGGGATCGAGGCATTGCCGCATCAGCACGGCCTCGATGTCGTCCACCCACGCCTCCATGATCTCAGCCCAGCGCCACGCGAACTCGGGGTCGCGCTTCCGTGCAGCGTGTGCCGTCATGCGCGAGATGCCCACACGCCGGCACGCCGTGGCGATGTTGCCGTGCTCAATCAGCGCCGCCAGGAAGTCATCCTTCTCGTCAGAGGTAAATCCATCGAGCTGTGCCAGCACCTTCGTGCGGACGATCTCGGCCACCTCACCATCGATCATCATGTCGCGCTTGGCGCACTCCAACGACCGTGCCTTGCTCGACGCCTCAATGTCTGCCTGTCCCATGTCGTGTCCTCCGGCCTCCAGCGTAACAGACCGGTCAACCACTCATCGCCACGGTCAGACCGTGGTGATGGTTGACTCTATTGAAAGCCTATGGTAACCTGGTTGCAGTAAGGAAAGGACGTCACGATGGCTGCACACAAGGCACCACAAACAAACAACTTACCGGCCACAGTGGGCAAGGTGCCCGGTGGCCAACATCTCAACGCAGGCAAAACCAGGCTACCGCAGGTGCCTTGTGTGGAACCATCAAAGGAGGACATCATGATCGACGTGTACGAGGTTGCGAGTCCGTCAATCCCTGACCTGGACCTGGAGGAGCAGATCGCCGCCGGGTGCAACGACTGGATAGCCGAAGTCGAAGGCGGCGCGGTGTTCTTTGGCCGGACCGAGGCCGAAGCCAGGGAGCAGGCCGAGCGCTGGGAGCTGGGCCGCGAAGCCTGATCAGTCAACGACCGAACCAAGAAAGGAACAGATCATGTCCTCACTCACCTCGCACGGGATCGGCCTTGTGGAGATCATCACCCATCCTCCAGTCGGCAACGATCAGTTTCGCGTCGTCAAACTCTACCGGCGAGGGGTCAACGCTGTCATGGAAGTCATCATGGACGCTGCCACCAGCTCAATCAGGGATAGCGTGACCGCGGTGGACGACATCCGCAACGACGGTGAGTACCTCGACGCGCACTCTCTCCAGTCGCTGGTCATGGCCAGGGACGGCCGCGTGACCATATATCGCGACAGGGTAGCCAACACGCTCGACGTGGTCGGAGATACCATGACCGTCTACGCGTTCCTCAATCCCGACGCCGAGGTCCACTGGTGCTACAACACGATGGTGCCGCCATACGCCAACCTTGAGTAGGAGGTCAGCGCGGGAGGCCGGGACCACACCGGCCTCACTCGCTGCCCTTCAGGGCAAGCCAAGGAGGTCAAGATGAAGATCGAAGAGCTGGTGCTGCTTCCCGTGCGGACGTTCCGCACACAGGCCACGGACCCGGCGACCGTCGCGGAGTATGCGGCGCTCATGGCGGCCGGGACCACCTTTCCTCCGCTGACCGTCGCCGAGGTCGGCAAGTCCAAGACACAGGTGTTGATCGGCGGCGCGCACAGGCTCGCGGCGGCCGTCAAGGCGGGGCTGAAGGACATCGAGGTCACCACGGTCGCTTGCAAGAGTGCGGCCGACGCTGAGGTGGCCACGTTCGCCGACAACGCCAGCCACGGGTTGAGCCTCACGCCGGAGGACAAGCGAAAGGCGATCCTCACCATCATCCAACTCAAGCCGTTCGCCAAGCTGTCGAACGCCGCCATCGCCAAGCGCCTGGGCGTGTCCGACATGACCGTCAAGCGCTACCGAGATGCGGTCGGCACCGTCAGTCCGAAGGCCAAGATGAGCGGCCACAAGTCCAAGATCGAGCCCAAGGTGGACAAGGGCGGCAAGGTGCAAGCGCAGACCAGCGACCCGGTGGCCTGGAAGATCGCGGGGGCGAAGATGGGTGGCGGGGCGGACAAGGTCGCTGCGGCCATCGTCGCGAAGATCACCGAGGGTGTGAGCACGAAGCAGGCCGACACGTGGCGTGAGCGGGTGCAGTACGTGTACGAGGTCTGCGAGGCCCTGGAGCGCTGGATCAGCGCTCAGAGCGTCTGATGGACGTCACGTTTGCAGCATCGGGGATAGGACTGTGGGAGCTGTCCCACGCCGCCAGGCGAGAGATGAAACGGCTTCAGCGTCTGCTGGTCAGCATCGCGGAAGATGAGGCCTGCGTGCGCCGCCACATGATCCACTGTTCGGAGGAGGGGCTGCGTATGCTGGATGGGGTCGTCGCCGCGCGAGAAACGGCAGAGCATCACCTATCAGCCTGGTCAGCGCTGTATCGAGCCATCAACGGTGACGCGCGAGCTGACATCTTTCAACGACTGCTGAAGGAACTGAAAGGAGAGTGAGCCATGTACTGTGTGGAGAACTTCATGAAGGAGGTGCTGTCATGACATGCCCGAAGTGCGGGACGGACGGACCCATAGATCTTGGCATCTTTGGGAATGTTCACTACTATCGGTGCAGGCACTGCGGGTGGGGGTGGGGTGAGTGGGTCGAGGAGGAGGTGCTGTCATGACATGCCCGGTGTGCGGAGGTCAGGGGTGCAGGCTCGACTGGTACAGGGTGGGTGAGGACAATCACATTCAGCACGACGCGCGCGAGTGGTACCGCTGCCGCCAGTGTGGCTGCGACTTCATGCGTGAGGATTCGCCCGAGCCCGAGGACGAGCCCGAGGACGAGGAACGCGTGATGTGGTCCGAGCAGACCGCGCACGAGTGGCTGGAAGACGACACGGACCGCAAGGAGCGCGACGTGCGGCGCAGCCGCCACGGCAGGCCAAGCTGCATTCCGGTGTACTGAGGCCAACATCTGTTGACCTCAAAACAGGCCGCCAGGGCAACCTGGCGGCCTTTTCAGGTTAGATCAGGGCGTGTACCGAAGCGTACTCTCCCATGGCGGCCAGCAGATCCACAGCGTCCTGCTTGCACGTGGCCACGGTGCACCAGGCGAACGCCTCGGCCCACTCACCGATACGGTAGTGCTGGGCCTTGGTCAGCGTCTCACCTGGCAGCTTGCACTCGATCTGCCCCATCAGCCCGTAGGCGCAGAAGTAGATGTCCGGGTCGCCGTTGACGTGAGCGGGGCCGGGGCCGTTGACCCGAGCGACCACATCCTGCTGACTGTTCAGGTAGCGGACAATTGACGCCTGCAGGCTAGACTCCACCACCGTACAACTCCTTTGCGTTGACCTGGACAGAGCCGATGCGACCCTCGTCATAGCCATAGATGAATCCAAGACTGGCGCGTTGTTGGCCCGAGAAGGACTTCAGCTTGGCCCACTCGTTGCTGGCCACCATGCTGGGCAGGAAGCGGATGACCACTCCAAACTCAGACATCAGCGCGGAGTCGCGGTGCTGGTCAGCACAGTGCCACTCGCGGTTCCATGTGTCGGCCCAGTCCTGTGGTCTCTCGTTTGCCATGAGGCTGGCCAGTCTGTTGGCTTTGATGGAGTGGCCGTGCTCGTAGCCGATCAGGTTGCAGCCATACCTCGCGAAGACATACGGCGAACCCTGGCAGTCCACGGTGACGTTCTCGTCACGGCTGAAGTACCTGTCGATGATGCGGCCAAGAGCGAACTCACTCTGTCGGCCATGGTTGCCAGGCACCACCGGCACATGCACAGGGGCGATGCGAGAGAGGCCCTCGATGGTCTCAAGCAGCAGCTCCTCGACCTGGAGGAACGTGTGGTGCCACGAGTCCATCTCCGGTTGGCCGGTGCCAGCCGTGGTGCTGTGCCAAATGTTGTCGGCGTGCATCAGGTCGTTGCCCATGGTGAAGATAATGTTGTCGAATCCATAGGGCTGTGCTCGTTCGAGTAGTAGCTGGATGCCACGGTGCCACAGGTCTTGTGCCAGGTCGAAGTCGTAGTTGTCGCGAGACATCGGCGTGAACGCACGTAGACCAAAGTGTGGGTCAGCAACACTGATCTCCAGCGCTCTCCTGCCTCCCTTGAGTGGGGCGTAGGCGTACTGACGTGGCTTGATCGGGCCACTGTTGGCCAGCTCTTCGAGCAGCTCCTCGATGCCGAGGGCCTCGTGGGCCTTGCGCTTGAAGAACGCCTTTATCTGCCACATGCTGCCGTCGCCCCACTGGTTGCCGACCCAGCGTTCCACGTACCACGCGTTGAGGTCCACGTCGAGCATGTCGAGCAGGGCCTCGAGGCTGCGGGCCTGGCAAACAGC
>Ga0307376_10001741_pt1 | contig 22633 bp, 21 predicted proteins | sample TR2MG_FD_202536 | JGI IMG/M metagenome (GOLD analysis project Ga0307376, IMG submission 202536) | Soil microbial communities from Risofladan, Vaasa, Finland - TR-2 | ecosystem: Environmental > Terrestrial > Soil > Coastal area > Acid sulfate soil | place: Finland: Risofladan, Vaasa | collected...
GCCTACACGGTTATGACAAAAGCGCAGAGACAGGCAGCGGAAGCCGATAGCAAGATGGTCAATACACGAGTGGATAAGGCGCTTGCAAAAAACAGTAGAACAAACAACAAGGGACACAAACCGGCACCCAATCACCCTTGGAGAAATATGCCCATCGGCAAGTCCGCCACCGAGGGGCGTTGCGTCACTCCGTAACGGGAGGGGCACAGGCGAAGGGGACATTTCTACTTTGCAGGGAAGGGGACATTTCTATTTAGCGTTGACACGGGACAAATATTTTGCGTGTTCCATGACCCGCTTATGGCACAATGCCGCTCGGCTACAGAAGAGAAATTGGCACACTTCCTGCGCCTCAGGATTCCGGTTGCCCATTATTCAAGTTAATTGTTATTTTTAGTTTTCGCGGGAGCAAAGTTATGCCGATATCTGCAAATGATGTGTTGAAAATGATCAAGGAACACGACATCAAGTTCGTGGACTTCCGTTTTACCGATACGCGCGGCAAGGAACAGCATGTCGGCGTGCCTGCCAAATACGTGGGCATGGAGAAGTTTGAGGACGGTCATGCCTTTGACGGCTCTTCCATGGCAGGCTGGAAAGGTATTCAGGCCTCGGACATGTTGTTAATGCCGGACCCGGAAACGGCTTATCTCGACCCGTTCATGGACGAGAACACCCTGGTGATTACCTGCGACGTGGTAGAGCCGACCGACGGCAAAGGCTATGACCGCGATCCGCGCTCCATCGCCAAGCGCGCCGAAGCCTATCTGAAGTCCAGCGGTATCGGTGACACCGCCTTCTTCGGTCCGGAGCCGGAATTTTTTATCTTTGATTCGGTGAACTGGCATATCGACATGTCCGGCTGTTCCCTCAAGATTAGCTCCGAAGAAGCGGCCTGGGCCTCCGCTGAGAAGTTTGACAGCGGTAATACCGGTCACCGCCCGACTGTCAAAGGCGGCTATTTTCCGGTCCCACCGGTTGACAGCTTGAATGACGTCCGCGCGGCAATGTGCCTGGCGCTGGAAGATATCGGCATCGAAGTGGAAGTGCATCACCACGAAGTGGCAACCGCCGGGCAATGCGAAATTGGCACCAAATTCAACACCCTGGTACGCCGCGCCGACCAGACCCAGGCATTGAAATATGTGGTGCATAACATCGCACACCAATACGGCAAGACTGCAACCTTCATGCCCAAACCCATCGTCGGAGACAACGGCTCCGGCATGCACGTGCATCAGTCCATCTGGAAAGACGGCAAAAATCTGTTTGCCGGCAACGGCTATGCCGGCCTGTCCGAGACTGCGCTGTTTTATATCGGCGGCATCATCAAGCACGCGCGCGCACTGAATGCGATCACCAACCCCAGTACTAATTCCTATAAGCGCCTGGTTCCGCATTACGAAGCACCGGTCAAACTGGCCTACTCGGCGAAAAACCGCTCCGCTTCAATCCGTATTCCGCATGTCACCAGCGACAAGGCGCGCCGTATCGAGACGCGCTTCCCCGACCCGACCGCAAATCCGTACCTGTGTTTCACAGCCCTGATGATGGCCGGCCTGGACGGCATTCAGAACAAAATCCATCCCGGCGACCCGGCTGACAAGAATCTGTATGACCTGCCACCGGAAGAAGACGCAAAGATACCCACCGTGTGTGCCTCGCTGGACGAAGCATTGGCGCATCTGGACAAGGATCGCGAATTTCTGACGCGTGGTGGTGTATTCTCCAACGACTTCATCGATGCCTTCATCGCCTTGAAGATGGACGAGGTCAACCGCCTTCGCATGACCACGCATCCGGTCGAGTTCGATATGTATTACAGCATCTGACCGGAGTAATACAGGGTAAGCAAAACGGGGCGCAAGCCTCGTTTTGCTTTGAGCTATAAATGTTTGTTCGGGTCGGGCGCTTGCCCTATACTTGTTCGAGCTTAGAGCCTATTTCAGGAGAATAAAAATGAAACCCGGTTACTTGCTTGCGTTGCTATATCTTTGCCCTGCGCCGGCGCAGGCCGAAATTTACAAAGCGGTCGATGCCGATGGACATGTCACCTACTCCAGTTCGCCAATCAAGGGCGGCAAGAAGCTTGATCTGCCTCCATTGCCCACCATGGTTCCGCCGGCGCGTTCGCGTTCTGCCGCCTCACCTGAAGATTTTCCGAGAGTCGATGGTGAAACACAAAAGGGGCGCGATGACACGCGCCGCAAGATATTGGAGGATGAGTTAAGCACGGAAGAGAAATTGCTCGATGAGGCCTTGCAAAACCTGAAGGAAGGCGAGGCAAATCCGGACGTATTCAGGGGGCAGGATGGCAAGACCTACCGCAACGTAGCGAAGTACCAGGAAAAAATAAAAACGCTGAATGATCGGGTGGAAATGCACCAGAAAAATATCGAAGCGCTCAATACCGAACTGTCCAAACTCAAATAACCCATCAGGCTGGCATGTTTCCTGCTGCGCAAGAAGATATGCCTGACTTCCCCTCCATCGTACTCGAGCATCTTGCCACAGCGGTCATCCTGCTGGACGACGAGTTGCGCGTTGCCTATCTCAACCCGGCTGCGGAACACCTGTTCGACGTAAGCGGCAAGAATTTACTGGGGCACCCGGTGCAGCAAGTATTCACGGATGCCGGGCAACTGGCGAGCGCCATGCAACATACCGTTTGTGACAATGCCCGTTATATCGAGCACGACCTTACGCTTGGCACCCATGCGCACGGCAGGCTGCATCTGCACTGTGCAGTGACACCGTTGCAGCCTGACGGGCGGCGTCTGCTGCTGGAATTTCATCCGATGGACCGGCCGCTCAAATTAGCGCGCGAAGAACAGATGCTGGATCAGACGCAGGCCAGCCGCCTGTTGTTGCGCAACCTTGCGCACGAGATCAGAAATCCGCTCGGCGGCATTCGCGGCGCGGCGCAACTGCTCGAGCTGGAACTGGAGAGGCCATTCCTGCGCGAATATACCCAGGTTATTGTGCAGGAAGCCGACCGGCTGCGCGCGCTGATGGAGAAATTGCTCACCCCGCAAAATGCCGCACACTACAGCGCGCTCAATATCCACGAAGTGTTGGAGCGCGTGCGCAGCGTAATGCTGGCAGAAATGTCGGCGGGATTAACGATACAGCGCGATTACGATACTAGCCTGCCGCCGCTGGTTGGCGACAAGGAGCAGCTGATCCAGGTGATACTCAACATCGTGCGCAATGCCGCGCAGGCGATGCATGGCAACGGCAGCATCATCCTGCGTACCCGTATCGCGCGGCAGGTGACGCTGGTCAAGCGCCGCCATCGCCTGGCAGTAATGGTGCAGATCACCGACAACGGCCCCGGCATTCCGCCGGAATTGCAGGACAAGATTTTCTATCCGCTGGTATCGGGGCGTGCCGACGGCCACGGGCTCGGGCTGACGCTGGCGCAGGATTTCGTCAGCCAGCATCACGGTGCAATAGAATTCGACAGCGAACCCGGACGCACCTGCTTTACCGTGCTGCTTCCGCTGCCCTAAAGGTAAAAACGCGTAGGTCGGATCAAGCGCAGCGATCCGACAATATATTCTTAACAAAAACGTCGGATCGCTGCGCTTGATCCGACCTACATATCCGTAGCACATGTTTTGGGCGTGCTACTCGCGTACCCATGTTCACGAGTGTATAGGGGTAAATATGCAGCCTGTCTGGATTATCGATGATGACCGCTCCATCCGCTGGGTGCTGGGAAAAGCGCTAACCCGCGAAGACATCGCGTTCAAGAGTTTCGCCACGGCGGACGATGCGTTGCGCGCGCTGAGTCATGATGTGCCGCAAGTCGTAGTCAGCGATATCCGCATGCCAGGCAGTTCGGGGCTGGATTTCCTGCAGGCGCTGCACCAGCGCTATCCGCTGGTTCCAGTCATCATCATGACTGCCTATTCTGATCTGGAAAGTGCCGTCTCCACATTTCAGGGTGGCGCCTTCGAATACCTGCCCAAGCCGTTCGACATCAACCATGCAGTCGAGCTGATCCGGCGCGCGCTGGAGCAGAATCAGCGCAAGTCGGGTGAGGCACAGGAAGTTGAAGCCGCTGCTGACATCCTCGGCCATGCACCCGCAATGCAGGAGGTATTCCGCGCCATCGGCAAGCTGTCACACTCGCACGCCACCGTGCTGATCAACGGCGAGTCCGGCACCGGTAAGGAGCTGGTGGCGCGCGCGCTGCACCGTCACAGCCCGCGCGTTGGCAAACCGTTCATTGCCATCAACACTGCCGCGATCCCCAGGGATCTGCTCGAATCTGAGTTATTTGGCCACGAGCGCGGCGCGTTCACTGGCGCAGCGGCGGCACGGCGCGGGCACTTCGAGCAGGCCGAAGGCGGCACGCTGTTCCTCGACGAAATCGGCGACATGCCCGCCGACCTGCAAACCCGCCTGCTGCGTGTGCTGTCAGATGGCAACTTTTATCGCGTCGGCGGCCACCAGCCGGTCAAGGCCAATGTGCGTATCATCACCGCCACTCACCAGAATCTCGAAGAGCTTGTCAAACAAGGGCTGTTTCGTGAAGACCTGTTCCACCGGCTGAACGTGATCCGCCTGCGCCTGCCGCCGCTACGCGAACGGCGCGAGGACATCCCGCTGCTGGCCAAATACTTTCTGCAGAAAAGCGCCCGCGAACTGGCCGTCGAACAAAAACAATTCGGCGACGCGGCACTGCAATATCTTTCTACACAGGATTTTCCCGGCAACGTGCGGCAACTGGAGAACCTGTGCCATTGGCTCACCGTGATGACGCCGTCGCAGATAGTGGAGATTGCCGACCTGCCGCCGGAATGGCGCGGCGAAGCGGCGGCAAGCATGACGCCCAGCGGCGACTGGTGCGCGGCGCTGGCGCAACAGACAGCGCAAGCCCTGCAGCGCGGCGATGAACGCATCATGGATGCCTTTGCTGCACAATTCGAGCGCACCGTGATTCAGCAAGCCCTGCGCCACACCGGCGGGCGCCGCATCGAAGCCGCGACGCTGCTCGGCATCGGGCGCAACACCCTGACGCGTAAAATACAGGAGCTGGATTTGGAGAATCAGGAAAGGTAGATCGGAATTTATCCCGGCAATGGTGCAGGGATGATTGCTGCGCTCTTACTGAAATTTTTTCAGCAACTTCTCGTGTATTCCGCCGAACCCGCCGTTGCTCATCACCAGCACTTGGTCGCCTGATTTGGCTGCGCTCGCGATGGCTTCAATCAGCTCGTTCAAATCATCTTTTACGATAGCCTTGTCGCCCAACGGGGCGAGTGCCGCTGCCGCATCCCAACCGAGGTCTGCACCGTAGCAGAACACCATGTCGGCCTGTTTCAGGCTGCCGGGTAACGCATCTTTTATTACGCCGAGTCTCATCGTGTTGGAGCGCGGCTCCAGTACCGCAAGAATACGCGCCTTGCCAACCTTGTGACGCAGCCCGGCGACAGTGGTATTGATCGCGGTCGGATGGTGCGCGAAATCATCGTATACGGTGATGCCGTTAACCGTGCCGAGCTCTTCCATACGGCGCTTCACATTCATGAATTCGGCCAGTGCCGCCAGTCCTTGTGCGACCGGCACACCGGCATGACGCGCGGCGGCCAGCGCGGCGAGTGCATTCATGCGGTTATGTTCACCGAGCAAACCCCATTCAAGCGTGCCTTGCACTACGCCATGCAGCGTCACGCGATTGCCGGCGTCGATATTCCAGCCCAGGGATTGAAGATTGCTTTTCTCGTTTGCCCTTTCTCCCGCCAGGATTGAAGATTGCCTTTCTCGCTCACCTCCTCTCACGCTTGCGGGAGGGGATTGAGGTGAGGGTATCGCGGGAAAATTGGACAGGGGGTCAAGAGAGCCAAAAATTTCCACCGGTGTCCAGCAGCCGCGCAGGATGACGCGCCGCAGTGATTCCTCACACCCGTTGCATACCACCAGCCCGTTACCGGGCACGGTGCGCACCAGATGGTGGAACTGCGTCTCGATGGCGGCGAGGTCGGGGAAGATGTCGGCGTGGTCGAATTCCAGATTATTGAGAATCGCGGTACGCGGGTGATAGTGCACAAACTTGGAGCGCTTGTCGAAAAACGCGGTGTCATACTCGTCGGCCTCGATGACAAAAAAAGCCGAATCAGTCAGCCGCGCCGACACACCAAAATTCTGCGGTACACCGCCGATCAGAAAACAGGGATTCAGCCCCGCATATTCGAGTATCCACGCCAGCATGGAGCTGGTAGTAGTTTTACCGTGGGTGCCCGCCACACCCAGCACCCATTTGTCATACAGAATGTTCTGCGCCAGCCACTGCGGACCGGAGATGTAGGGCAGGTTGCGGTTGAGAATTTCCTCCATCAGCGAATTGCCGCGCGATACCACATTGCCGATCACGAACACATCCGGTTTCAATTCAAGCTGCTCCACACCGAAGCCCTCAATCAGCTCAATACCCTGTGCCTCGAGTTGCGTGCTCATCGGCGGATAGACATTGGCGTCGCAGCCGGTCACGCGATAGCCCGCCTGTCTGGCCATGACCGCGATGCCGCCCATGAAAGTGCCGCAAATACCGAGGATGTGAATATGATTGCTCATACGCCTCAACTACGAAAAATGAAATACACCGCGCCCATCAGGCACAGCGCCGCATACAGATAATCCCATTTCAACGGCTGATTCATATACAGCACCGCGAATGGCACAAACACCGACAACGTGATGATCTCCTGCAGTATCTTCAACTGCCCGAGGCTCAGCGCGGTATAGCCGATGCGGTTTGCCGGTACCTGCAACAGGTATTCGAACAGCGCAATTCCCCAGCTGATCAGCGCCGCGATATACCACGGCGAAGTCGCCAGATTCTTCAAATGCCCGTACCACGCAAACGTCATGAACAGATTGGACACGGCAAGCATCAGTGCCGTAATCAATAACGGGGAGGAAATCAGACTCATCTGAAATTCGAAACCATCATCTGCGGAACAGCAGTTAACGAACGCCCATCAACTCCACGTCAAATACCAGCGTCGCATTCGGTGGAATTGCTCCCGGCGCACCGCGTGCGCCGTAGCCGAGATGTGGTGGAATTATCAGTGTGCGCTGTCCGCCCACCTTCATGCCTTCCAGACCTTGCTCCCATCCAGCGATTACCATTCCCGCACCGAGCGGAAACACGATTGGTTCACCGCGGTCGAGCGAGCTATCGAACTTCTTGCCCTTGTTGCCGGAGACTGTCGCATCGTACAGCCAGCCGGTGTAATGCACAGCCACTTCGCGCCCCGCCGTGGCCGTCTCGCCTTTGCCCTTCTTCTTGTCGATCTTGATCAGCTTGGTCACATTAGCTGCTTCTTTTTTTGCGGCAGGTGGTTCGGCATGTACCGCAGTTGAAAAAATACCCGCAGCCAGCAGCAGTGCCAGCGGAAAAAACAGGGTGCGTTTCATCATGATTACGTTTCTCCGATACAGTTTTCAAATGGTTGCAGGATATAAGACGCGGGTCGGATTAATCCACGGATAGCAATTCCACATCAAACACCAGCGTTGCGCCCGGCGGAATCACTCCACCCGCGCCGCGTGCACCGTAGCCCAGATGCGCGGGTATGACCAGCGTACACTGTCCGCCGACCTTCATGCCTTCCACACCCTGATCCCAACCTTTGATGACATGCCCAGCGCCAAGCGGAAAACCAAACGGCTCATTGCGGTCGCGCGAGCTGTCAAACTTCTTGCCCTTATGCTCGGCAGCAGCCTCGTCGTACAGCCAGCCGGTGTAGTGCACCAGCACTTCCTTGCCACTGGTTGCCAGATCGCCTTCACCCAGTTTACTGTCGGTTTTAATCAGTTCAGTCATGATAATTGCTTCCTTCTATATTTTCGCCTGCACAGAACAGGCCGTGGTTGAAAAATGCCGGCAGTTTTAATTAGTTCAGCGAATCACGTATTCTCGATTTTTCTGCTTCCCAATTGCGAAATGTCGCGCCGCCCTCGGTTACCAATTGCCCGCGCTGCGACAGCGCCTCGCCGTGCCATGTCGGGGAAGGCACTTCGTCGGCATGGCGACACAAGTCATCCCACAGATATTCCATCGTGCGAATTTTGTCAGCCGTGGTGAGCTGATCCAGTTGGGCGGTGATGTTCATGGTTATCTCTAGCCAAAGTTAAGGGAAATTTATTTCGTTTTATTGTGGTGTCGAACGGTAGTAGATTTTACTTTCAGTTTAGATGGTGAATTATGAATTATTTTAGTTGCGTAATCAGCCTGCTGTTGTAGCAACAATAATTGTTTTCTTTCTGATGCCTCATCTTGCTTGAAATAATCTGCTTGCACATTCACTGCATCCAAGCGTTGTGTTGCGATATCAGCATATCGTGTATCAAGCTCTATCCCAATGTATTTTCGCCCTGTTAATTTTGCGGCCACAAGTGTAGAACCACTACCACAAAATGGATCAAGCACAACTTGCCCTTTGCAAGTTGTTAACTCTATAAGCGCCTGCATTAATCGAATCGGTTTTTGTGTAGGATGAAATCCGGTTTCTCCTGACGCAAAGCTACTATGTAAAACATTATCTGGTGAATCCTCGTATTTCAAAAATGCTTCCTCATTAAAAGCACCAACACCATGAGTCAAGACGTTGTCTGCAATCGTGCCACCAATTTTATACGGCTTGGTAAACCACAACACTGGCTCAAAAGTCGGACGCAAATTGCCCACCCGCCAACCATTCCATATTTTTGAGTTCTTGAGATCACCTCGTCTTTCGTAAACAACTCCTATCCTCTGTGCGCGATGTGGCGCGCGCTGTCGCATCCATGAGAACATATCTTTGAAGGAGAAACCTGCGTCTTCGAGCGCTGCAATACAACGATGTGAAAAACGGCGCCCCGCAAAAATAAATACTGAGCTTCCCGGTTTTAAAACTCGTAGCCATTCGCTTGCCCATTGTGAGCACCATTCGTAATATTGTTTTGGAATTTCCCTGTCTGCTTCTGACCATCCATTAATTGGTTTGCCACGCTTCTTGAAAATGGCTCCCGCCTTTGCTTGCGCCGGGCTTGAGCCTAAATAGGCAGAATTTGTATTGTCATGCAAGACATCCCAATCTGCTGCTCCAATTCCATAGGGGATGTCGCTCAAAATCAAGTGAACTGAATTTTCTGGCAGTTCACGTACTGCCAATATGCTGTCAGCGTTGATAACTTTGTTTATTGCCAATTCAGTTTTCATCAACTACCTTATTCCCAGCAAGCGATTGTCAGTCACAGAGTTAATGACCTTAACTCGGCTTTCCAATTTGTGAACCTTAACTAGTTGTGCCAACGCTTCTTTGTGTGTCATGCGCATTATCTTGGCGCGCTCTTCGGCAAGAAAGGTTAGCGCTTCTTCTTTTGCGGCGGCAATAGATTCGATGGCGGCTTGTTTCTCGATTTTCCACAGCCTCTCGATTTTGGGCGAAAAATCGAGCATGGTTTTATTGACCGCAAGCCAATATGGAGAAGCATCCTTTGATGGGTTCAGCGCTGGTATTATTTTGAAAATTTCATGTATGAGAGCATCGGCTTTACCCTTACTCTCAATCTGGGCAAAAGCAACCAGCATTGCCAAATGAGAATAGGTCAATATGCAAACATTTCGTGTGCTTGCTTGCTCGTATATTTGGCTGGACTTGGTTGGAAGCTGATATATCGGACAAACAACCATCGCATATGGCTTGCCACGCTTCCACCCATCCATTGCTTGAACCTTAAAATCTTTTTGGTTCTTTGCTGTGCGGCTAAGCCGAAACGCCTTTGCATCAGCAACAAAACTGTACTTATTACTGAAAACTTCTACATCTGCTGCATCAGCTCTTTCTTTCAACACGACACTTTTTAAGCCTAGAAATTTATAAGTTTCAGAGAGCAAGGAATCTGTATATTTTGAATAGAGCTTCTCTTCGCTGGGATCATGGCCGTATGATTCTGGTATGTTTCCACAAAGTCTAAGGTGATCCAGCAAGGCTTGAGCCTTGCCTTTCTTGATCTCTGAAGTTAACTCAACTTCAAGGCGATCTGAATCGTCACAAAAATTACCGCTCAGCTTACGGACTTCAGCTACCCAGTATTTCCTGCGTTTAATCGCTTCTTTGCTGATAACTCTAGGCATATTGCCCCCGTTTTGTTAGTAACTCAACACCGGCGCCAGCCAGCGTTCCGCCTGTTTCAGCGACCAACCCTTGCGCTGCGCGTAGTCCGCGACCTGATCCCTGTCTGTCTTGCCGGTGGCGAAGTACTGCGCCTGCGGATGAGAGAAGTAGAAGCCGCTCACGGCGACAGTGGGCAGCGTGGCGAAGCTTTCGTTGAGGGTGAAGCCCGCATTCCTGGGTGCTTGCGGCTCAGTTTTTTGCTATACCATCGTCAGCGGCCTTGGCGCGGGGGCGCCATACAGCATGCCTTCGATACTGATGTCCTCGTCAATTTCGGGCCAATGGATACCGATGCCATCCCCGATCAATTCCCAATGGTTGCGGTGTGCGGGAGTTGCTTCGGACAATCGCCACGACCATGCAAGCGGGACGCTTACTGTTCTTCCATCTACAAGGTAAGCAGTAATTTCAGATTCAGTAATGCGCAAGTCGGTAATTTCTGGTTCAACGATTAACGCCACAGTGCTCATCCCAAGCCTCCTTTATTTCAATGCGATTGTCTTCGAGACAGGTGCCTGATCGCGTTAAGTTCCACAGGCGAGAACCCGTGATTGCTCGCTAATGCAACAGGCCCCATCCAGTATTTACATATACTGCGCTCGCGCTGAATATGGACATGTTTCGGCTCACCGCAATCAAAGCTGAAGAAAAACAGCCGGTAAGGGCCGGAAATTCCGCGTATTGTTGGCATGAGCGCGCTCCAACCGGTTCAGGCAAACATTCTACTACATCAATAACCCAACACCGGGGCCAGCCAACGCTCCGCCTCTTCCAGTGTCATGTCCTTGCGCTTCGCATAGTCCGCGACCTGATCCTTGCCTATTTTTCCCGTCGCAAAATACTGCGCTTGCGGATGCGAGAAGTAGAAGCCGCTCACCGCGGCGGTGGGCAGCATCGCAAAACTTTCGGTCAGCGTGATGCCCGCATTTTTTGGCGCTTGCAGCAGCTCGAACAGTGCGCCCTTTTCGGTATGATCGGGACAGGCAGGGTAGCCGGGGGCGGGGCGGACGCCGCGATATTTTTCGGCGATCAGATCGTCATTGCTCAAAGCTTCATCCGCCACATAACCCCAGAACTCACGGCGCACGCGCAGGTGCAAATGTTCAGCGAATGCCTCGGCCAAACGATCCGCAAGCGATTGCAACAGAATAGCACTGTAGTCGTCGTGCGCCTTCTCGAATTCCCTGATCTTTTTCTCGATACCGATACCGGCGGTTACCGCAAAAGCGCCGATGTAGTCCCTGGCTTTACTTTCCTTTGGCGCAATTAAATCGGCCAGGCAGTAGTTCGGAATGGCATCCGGTTTTTTTGTTTGTTGGCGCAGGTTGTGCCAAGTCATGAGCGTTTTTTTGCGCGTCTCATCGGTGTAGATTTCAATATCGTCGCTGTTTACAGTATTGGCAGGAAACAGCCCGAATACCGCGTTGGCAGTCAGCCATTTCTCGCTGATGATCTGTTTCAGCATCGCCTGTGCGTCGGCAAATAACTTGCGTGCCTCGTTACCCACGGTTTCATCCTGCAAGATTTTCGGGTAGCGCCCGGACAGCTCCCATGCATGAAAAAACGGCGTCCAGTCGACGAAATCCACGATGATGTCGAGCGGATAGTCTTCCAGTTTATGCACGCCCATCAGCTTGGGCTTGGGTGGCGTATAAACCCCTTCCGGCCTCCCCTTGTCCGGAGGGGTGACGGCGGTCTTCCCCCCTGACAAGGGGGGATTGAGGGGGGTTGGTTTTGCCCAGTTCGTCTTTAACCCATGCGCGCGCGCCTCGGCCAGCGTGACGTACACGGCCTTGCTTTTTTTGCCTTCATGCTGCGTACGCGCCTGCGCATGGTCGGCCTTGATGCCTGCAATGTAACTGTCGCGCAAGCTATCACTCAACAGGTTGCTGCACACGCCGACCGCGCGTGAGGCGTCGATGACATAGACCGTTGCGCCGTTTGAATAGTTGGGTTCGATCTTCACCGCCGTATGCACGCGTGACGTGGTCGCGCCGCCGATCAGCAGCGGTATTGTGAAGCCCTGCCGCTGCATCTCTTTTGCAACATGCGCCATTTCTTCCAGCGACGGTGTAACCAGACCGGACAGGCCGATCGCATCGGCATTGTGTTCGCGTGCCGCATCGAGAATCTGCTGGCACGGCACCATCACGCCCATGTTGATAACCTCGAAGTTATTGCATTGCAGCACCACCGTGACGATATTCTTGCCGATGTCGTGCACGTCACCCTTCACCGTGGCGATGACGACCCTGCCCTTCGGCTTGGTATCGCCGGACTTGGCTTTCTCTGCCTCAATGTACGGCACCAGGTGCGCCACCGCCTGCTTCATCACGCGCGCCGATTTCACCACCTGCGGCAGGAACATTTTACCCGCGCCGAACAGATCACCGACCACGTTCATGCCGTTCATCAGCGGACCTTCGATCACTTCGACCGAAGACTTCGCCTGCAAGCGTGCCTCTTCGGTGTCCTCGACGACGAAGGTGGTGATGCCGCGCACCAGTGCGTGGGTAATACGCTCCTGTAGCGTGCCCTTGCGCCACTCCAGATCTTCAATTTGTTCCTTGCCGCCGCCTTTGACTGACTCCGCCATCTTCACTAATTTTTCACCGGCATCGGGATGACGGTTGAGCACCACGTCTTCCACCGCGTCGCGCAGATCTTTTGGAATCTCCTCGTATACGCCAAGCTGCGCGGCGTTGACGATACCCATGGTCAACCCGGCATGAATCGCGTGGTACAGGAATACGGTATGAATCGCCTCGCGTACCGGCTCGTTGCCACGGAATGAAAAAGAAACATTCGATACGCCGCCGCTGATCTTGGCATAAGGCAGATTCTTGCGTAGCCACGCGGTCGCTTCGATGAAATCCACCGCGTAATTATTGTGCTCCTCGATGCCGGTGGCAATCGCAAAAATATTCTGGTCGAAGATAATATCCTCGGGCGGAAAGCCGACCTGGTTTACCAGAATATCGTAGCTGCGTTTGCAGATTTCGGTCTTGCGCTGGTAGGTATCGGCCTGTCCCTGCTCGTCGAACGCCATCACCACCGCCGCCGCGCCGTAGCGGCGCACCAGCGTAGCGTGATGGATAAACGCCGCTTCACCTTCCTTCAGCGAAATTGAGTTGACGATGGGTTTGCCCTGTATGCATTTCAGCCCGGCTTCGATGATGTTCCAGCGCGAAGAATCAATCATCAGCGGCACTTTGGAAATATCCGGTTCGGAGGCGATCAGGTTGAGAAATTTCACCATTGCGGCCTCGCCATCCAGCATCGCTTCATCCATGTTGATGTCGATTACCTGCGCGCCATTCTCGACCTGTTGCCTGGCGACTGCCAGCGCCTCGTCGTAGCGGCCATCCAGAATCAGGCGCTTGAATTTGGCCGAGCCGGTGACGTTGGCACGTTCGCCGACGTTGACGAACAGCGAGTCATCCCCGATGTTGAACGGCTCCAGCCCGGACAGGCGTAATTTCTTTTCGATCTTCGGCAATTTGCGCGGCGGCACATTTTTCAGCGCCTCGGCAATCGCCTTGATGTGTGCGGGAGTGGTGCCGCAGCAGCCGCCCGCGATGTTGAGAAAGCCGCTGGTGGCGAATTCCCTGACCAAGAGCGCCGTTTTTTCCGGCAACTCGTCGTAACCGGTTTCCGACAGCGGGTTGGGCAATCCGGCGTTGGGATGCGCGCTGACATAACAGCTTGCCACGCCCGAGAGTTCCTCGACATAAGGGCGCATCAGTTCCGCGCCCAGCGCGCAGTTCAGGCCGACAGACAACGGTTTTGCATGCGCCAGCGAATTCCAGAATGCCTCGGTAGTTTGGCCTGAAAGTGTTCTGCCGGATGCATCGGTAATCGTGCCGGAGATCATGATCGGCACGCGCATATTGTGCTGCTCAAAATGCTGATCGATGGCAAACAGCGCGGCCTTGGCGTTGAGTGTGTCGAAGATGGTCTCGATCATCAGCAGGTCGGCACCGCCGTCGAGCAGGCCGCGTACCGCTTCGGCGTAGCTTTTCACCAACTCGTCGAACGTGATGTTGCGAGCGCCGGGGTCATTGACGTCCGACGAGATCGAGGCGGTGCGTCCGGTCGGTCCAAGCACGCCCGCCACGAAGCGCGGCTTGCCCTTTGTTTCAAATTCATCGCACAGCCCGCGCGCCAGCTTCGCCCCGGCAACGTTCAATTCGTAAGCCAGATGCGCCAGCCCGTAATCTCCCATCGAAATGGAAGTGGAGTTGAAGGTGCAGGTTTCAAGAATATCCGCACCCGCTTCCAGATACTCGCGATGAATGCCGCCGATGACCTGTGGCTGGGTCAACAGCAACAGGTCATTGCAGCCTTTTACATCGTTCGGATGATCGGCGAACGTCTTGCGTTTGCCGGCATAGTCGCCATACAACGCGGTGCCGCGATAGTGCGCCTCGGTCAGCTTGTAACGCTGGATCATCGTGCCCATCGCGCCGTCCAGAATCAGGATGCGCTGTTGCAGGAGCTGTTCAATCGGATGGTTATTACCGGTCATGGTGTGTGGCCTGAAAAACAAACGCGAATTTTAACATGCGTGAGCCAACGCAGCGTGTGCACCCAACAGTTCAAACAGATTTGGCAGCTCCGGTGTGCAAGAGATTTTTCAATCCCAATCTGGTTTCAGCAACAGCTTTTTTGTTTGTTGGGCTTCGCAGGCTCAGCCCAACCTACCTGAGCTTATCGCCATCCTCCTGCAGCCATGCCGGGATATCACGACTGCCGTGAAGCGCACGCCACACATCGATGTGGTGTTGCTGCTCCATGTAGAAAACAAGGTATAGATAACGCGTCAGGGGCCAAAAGCGCAGACCCGGCAGATTCAGCTCTTGAGCGTAACGTGGTGAGTCAATGGCCGGTTGGTGACTGATGTGCGTGTGAGCCGCACTCCAATGAATCGATGAAATCAAGCGCGACCGGCTCGGCCACCTCGCTCAAATAATAATTAACTACCTCATCAATATCAAGATTCGCCAGCTCGCGCGGAATGACTGGTTTGGCTTTTACCTTTTTACATGCTGCTGGACGCGATCACGTAATCCTGCGAAATAGGCTGTACAGATGCAGACGATCTTGATCCTTGCGGATCAGTTCACGCACATACTCGCTGCTAGTGCCGTAACCACGTTGGTTGACCTGATCGTCGACAAATGTTTTGAGTGAGCCCGGGAGGGAGATATTCATTGTGCTCATGCGGCAATCCTAGGCAGATTGGCAAACTTTGGCAAGTTAGCCATACGTAATTACTGTGCTGTTATTTCGCCGTCAAGTAGCACTCCAGAAATTGATAAAGCCGCCCAAGGCGGCATTGTTGCCCGAAGGGTGCGATTGCGATCCAAATTATCCTACGCTGGCTGAACGTAGTGAAGCCCAACCGACTAAAGAGACGCAGTGCAGGAAATTATTACGCTGCAACCCGAAATTACCACCTCATTCAACCAGCTCCAGCAAGGGCAATAACGGCCCCACAAACTTCTCGTAATTCCGCCAGCGTTCCTTCGAGGTTTTGTAAATTTTCTGGCGCACCTGCCAGTTGCTGGCGGTGCCCACCGTACGCTCGGTCTCATGGAAATTCAGGCAGCGCTCATCCCATTCCAGGCCGGTGAATTCGATGATCCTGCGGCTCCAGCCTTCCTGATCTTCAACCATTGCCTCGTAAGGCACATCCAGAAACACTTCCGGCGGCAGCACCGCGCGCCAGTGCGCCATCAGCCGGTGGTATTCGCGGTAATAAAATGCCAGGTCATCCAGATCGGTTGCGTAAGTATGCTGGTTATTAAAAGCCTGAAAGTAAATCGACAAACAGGTATCAATTGGATTGCGTTGTGTGTGCAAAATGCGCGCTTGCGGAAATGCCGCATGCATTAGCCCCAGATGCAGAAAGTTGCCCGGCATCTTGTCCACCACCCGCAGCGCAGAGGTGGAGTGGCGCTGTAACTCTGCCTCATACTGGCTGGCCAGATTCTGCAGTAGCGGGAGGTCGCGATGCCATGATGGCATAGTCGGTAAGTTGGCGCTGGCCTGTTGACCCCAGAAGAGCAGCTCACCGGCGCCAAAAATGTCCGGGTGCGACGCGAGTATCTGTTCCGTGAGCGAAGTTCCGGAACGCGGCATGCCAACAATAAACAGAGGGCGGCATGAAGTGCTGGCAACGACTTGCTGCCGTAATATTTCCGGAGCATGGTTGAAAATAATCATGTCAACACGGCGCTGGAAATCGTCGCGATCAAAAGAGGCTGCGGTCTGTCGCTTCAGGCGATTGGCGCGGTCATAGTAGCCAAAGGCGGCTTCATGCTGGCGAATATCATCATTATATTTACCCAAGGCGTAACATAGCTTCAGTTCTTCCTGCGGTTTCAGGTCGGCCCCCAGAAGGCGCTGCGCCTTTTCCGCCCAAGGCAGGTCATCAGGCGTCATCTTGCGCAACGAAGGCAAGACTGCCCAAGTGATCGGGTGATCGGGTTCCAACGCGAGCGCCCGATCAAGATAGGTTTTGGCGATGGCGAACTGGCCGGTACTCTGGCATACCCCCGACAGCCCGGTAAGCGCATCGATACATTTCGGTTCGAGCTCAAGCGCCTGGTGAAAGCTCTCTTTGGCTGCATTCAAATCATTTTGCTCAAGCAGAACAATTCCCAAGTCGCTGTGTACCCTGGCCGTATCCGGCTTGAATTTAAGAACTTGGCGGTAGCAGGTAATGGCCGCGTCGAGCTTATTTTGCTCCTTGAATACATTGCCGAGATTGCTGCCCGCCTCGGCATAATCCGGTTTGAGAATCAGCGCCTTCTCGAAGCTGTCAATCGCTTCATCCAGCTTGCCTTGCGCCTGGAGCGCACAGCCCAGGTTATTGTGGATGCCCGCCATATCTGGCTTGAGTTCCAGCGCCCTGTGAAATTGACTGATCGCGCCGTCCAGATCGCCCTGTTCGCGAAGCACACCGCCCAAGTTGTTGTATGCCTCGGCATAATCCGGCTTGAACCGGATCGTGTTGTGGAAACACTCGGCCGCCTCGTCCAGCTTGCCCTGCGCCCTAAACACATTCCCCAGATTGAGGTGCGCCTCGATAAGGCCGTGTTTGAGCTTCAGCGCATTGCGGAAGCATTCAATCGCCTCGTCCAGCTGGTTCTGAGCCTTGAGCGTATTCCCTAGATTGAGGTGCGCCTCTACCATGCTCGGCGCGAGCTTGAGCGCCGCACGGAAATGCATGGCCGCTTCGTCCAGCCGACCCAGCTTGCGCAGCACGTTGCCAAGCGTGTAATGGAACGGGCCGGCGGGGTTGATGCGGATTGCCCTGCTGATCAACTCAACGGCAGCCTCGCTCCTGCCGCTTTCGTGAACGGCCAGTCCGCAAAGGTACAGCGCATCCGGGTGATCCGGCGCGGCCTGAAGGATTTGCCGGTAAACGGCTTCTGCCTGTGATAAACGCCCAGTCTGATGATATTCCAAACCTCTCTGCAGCGCTTCCTGAACCGGGGCATTCACGGAAAGAGCGGGTTCTGTGAGGGGCTTTTGCCCCTGCAATGATCCGCAACACTGTTTAAGCTTCTTGCCGCTGCCGCAGGGGCAGGGGTCGTTACGACCTGGTTTCATGCTTGCCCTGCAGATTTATTTTGCAAGGCAGGAACAGCTTCGCCAAGCGCATCAAACAGCGGCCCGAGAAATTTCTCATAAGATCGCCAACGTTCCACTGATGACTTATAAATCGGCTGGCGCACCTGCGCCAAGCTGGAAGTACGCACTATTCGATTGCTTTTGTGAAAGTCGAGACAGGCATCGTTCCATTCCAGCCCGCAATACTCGAGCAGACGGCGCGCCTGCACCTCCTGGTCAGCGACAATATCCTCATACTGCACATCAAGAAAGGCGCCGCTCGGCAATACCTCGCGCCAATGTTCCATCAGACGCTGATAATCGAGATAATATCGCCCCAGTTCTGCCAGCTCATAGGTAAATTCCATCTTTCCCTGAAATAGCTGCGTAAAGCAGGACAGGCAAGTATCCACCGGATTGCGTTTGACGTGGATAATTTTGGCATTGGGCAGCATCAAATGAATGAGCCCGATTGCCATGAAGTTATGCGGCATTTTGTCGGTGATGCGTTGTGCTTCCGGCGCGCGCCGTTGCAAACTTGCCAGGTATTGGTTGCCCATGGCCGTGAGCCGGTCCGGACTCAGTGGTTGCACACCATCCGGGAACAGTAATTCCGGGCCAGCTATCACCCCCGTCGCAATTTCCATCAGGTCGGGCAGCTCACCAGCCCCGTGAACGACGGGATGACTGGCGATAATTTGCTCAACCAATGTGGTGCCGGAGCGTGGCATTCCCAATACAAAAATGGGTACATCGGATGGATTTCTGTTGTTACTTAATCTCACGATACTTGCGCGGTCAAACATGCGCATAATTTCGGTAACACGTGCGGTCGTTTGTTCCGGATCGTAATCAAACGTGGCGCGCTTCAATCGGCATCCTTCCAGAAAATAGCCAAATGCCCGCTCGGGGTTGCCGCGATTGTCATAAGCGCGTCCCAACGCAAAATTGAGTTGGATAGCCTCATTCACGGTAAGCGTTTTTTTGCAACTCTCAACTGCCTGTTCAACTTCAATCAGTGCGGCGAGGTTTTGACCATCGCTATCCCTTGATTCAATTAACCCCAGATTGAACCGGGCATCGATGTTACCGGGAACGGTTTCCAGCACGCGCCGATAGCAGGCCTGCGCCTCCGCGAAACAACCTTGCTCTGCATAACACTCACCAAGTTTGATGCGCGCGTCAACATAGCCCGGCTCGATCTCCACTGCCCGCAGAAAACCGGGTAGCGCTTCGCCCGACCTGCCCTGCTCCTTGCAAAGATAAGCCAGGCAATAGTGACCACCGGAAAAATTCGGCTTGAGTTCCACGGCGCGTTGCAGGCTTGTTTCAGCCTCCGGCAAGCGTCCCTGCGCTTTGAGAACAAGCCCCATTCCATAATGGGCCATCGCATAGCCCGGTTTTGTGTCAATGGCAAGCCGCAAAGTATGCTCCGCATCCGCCAGGCGCGCCTGCGCCATGTAGGCAAGGCTTTGGTTATAGCAGGCCTCAATATAATCCGGGTTGATTTTCAGCACTTGTTTGAAGCTGGTTTCTGCCTCGGTATAGCGCTCCCGGGCGGTCAGCACGATGCCAAGCTGGTTGTACAGCTCCGCATCATCAGGCAGCAGTTGTGCCGCCTTTTGCAAAGCAGCCAACCCATCCTTGTTTTGCATAAACAGACAAGTGCCATAAACCTTCCAGACCAGCCCCTGTGCGGGATGACGCCTGGACAACTGCTGCGCCTTGATTTCCACCTCGGCAAAGCACCTCGCGTTTAATAGTGCAATAAGTTGATTGATTTCATCCGTGGCGCTGTGTTCAAGCTTTACCTGACAGCATTTTTTGTATTTTTTACCGCTGCCACAAGGGCAGGGATCGTTACGACTGGGTTTTTTCATGATGACGGAGGAATCGAGGCTTGTTGAATAAGGGTATGGCGGGTTGGATTGTAGCATTTCCCCGAATCCTGATCCCCGGACCAAGAATGCAACAGGCACAAAAAAACAGGAGAAACCGAAGTTTCCCCTGTTTGGTATTGCAACTACCTAGCTGTTGTTTACCGGGTCATGACTGCCGACCCGGCTTACGCAAGCATCAAATTACCAGGCAGCTTCCAGCATCAAAGTCAGCAGGCTTGTCGCGGTTGCGTTGGTGCGTACTGCTGGTGCAACCAAATCGTGCGCAGAACCACTGTAGGAGCTGTAGTTTGCATGCAATGCTATGTTCTGGTAGATATCGTACACAGCGGTAACGGTCCATGCATCGCTGCCGTTAACGTTGGCCGCAGCACCGGTATCGGCATTACGGTAAGCTGCACCGATGCTCAACAGATGAGGAAGCACGCTGTAATCGGCGCCGATCGTGGTTGCCTTACGATCAGGATTGCCGGCAACGCCTGCTGGATTGTACGAATTGCCGAGAGCGGAGGCGGGAGCCTTGGAGTGCTGGAAATATACGCCCAGCTCCTTGCCGGCCAATTCGCCTTGTGCCTGGAAGTCGAAGAAGGTCTGGTCGGTATCAATTGCCGCAGAAGTTATACCTGTTCCGCCATTCCAGGAGGTGCCGCTCATCTTGCCCAGACCGACGACCATTGACCAGTCCGCTACACTCGGAGTCGCGGCGATACGAATATAGTTACTGTCTAATGTCGAGCCGCCAGTCGCTATCATTTGATTCGGAGCCCATTTGGTAAGGTTAATGAATCCCATGTCGTTTTGTGCAGCAAATGTGAGGCCGGTTGCAGCACCAGCGCCATTATTGTACTGAACCGCAGAAGTCTCAAGACGGTGCTCAGACCAGCGGTTGGAACGCAGTACGCCGCCGCTGGACAGCTCATAGCCAAACTGTACGCCCAAAGCATCGGTCTGGAACGGGATCACGGACAGCTTGGCACCACCCACGTCAAACACGAATGGCATCTTGAAGCCAGCCGCCATTGGTCCGCTAGGATCAATCACCTGAGCTTCGAGCAGGAAGCCGACGTTCTCCGCTACGCGACCACCGAACAGCAAGGCGAATTCGTCGAAGAATTGCCATTCACCTTCACCCCTAGATTGAACTCTGGTGTTTTTTGGAGTTGCAGGAGCAGCAGCGTTATTATCCTGGTAGCGAATCTTCATCACCAGGGAAGCATTCAGTGCGTCAGGAATGGACAGGTGATCACCTTCCACTTTGCCTTGTGCGCCCATCATTGTGTAGCCGGATGCCTTGAAAGCGCGGCCGAAGCTGTTCAGGATCGGGAAGTGTTGTGCGTGGCAAGCGGTACAGGCCATGCCGGTTTGACGGGCGAAAGCAGGAACAGCGGCTGCTTCCGGGGCAAATGCGGTTGCTGCCAACGCGCCTGCCAGTGTGAGAACGATTTTCTTCATTATGAATTTCCTCTTTTACGATTAAGAAATGGTTGGTTTTACAACTCGAAGTGACGGGTAAAATCCTCCTGCCATCACTGGGGACGGACTTTATAGAGTGGCGGCAAGGGCTGTCAAAAGTTTATGCGGAAAGTGTGGTTTTTTTGCAACATGAGTGGGGAGTGGCTTTAAGATAGCCAACCAGACAGACTTCACTTTTCCGGTGTAGTATGGCGAAAAATTTATGCAGGAAACAACCACATGAACGCTACTCTGGAAATCAACAGCGATATTAAAGCGCAGTTACACCGTTTGGCCGAGGAAACGCACCGTAGCGAAACTGAGCTGGCCAATGAAGCGTTGTCCGTGTTTATCGCGCATGATCGCTACATACGCGCCAAAATCCAAAGGGGGATGGTACAAGCCCAGCATGGTGAATTTGTCCTGGATTCTGAAATGGATACTTTCTTTGCCCAACATGCAGACAAGGCAGCATGAGGGTTCGCTACACCCCCAATGCCCGTGACTGCATTGCCGAGATTCACGAATACATCGCCCGCAAAAATCCCCAAGCTGCCCGCCGTGTCGTAACCCATATTCGCAACCAAACGCTGACACTGACAGAGCAACCCAATACGGGGAGGCCGGGCAGATGCGAATGGACGCGCGAACTCATTATTACCCATTGCCCCTACATAGTGGCCTACCGCATCGAAAACGATGAGCTGCATATTTTGGCCGTTATCCACACTTCACGCCAGTGGCCTGAGTTGGTCGACCAATAGTTTTCTCAGGCAATTTATGTCGCCACGCGTAGGCTGAAAATGTTTTCCTTAAGCTTGTTTGCATATGTTGATAATATACAAAAATGACTGATTTACTCAATATCGGTGGCTTTGATTGGGATGACGGAAACGCCAGAAAAAACGCCAAGCATGGTGTTTCAACGGCGGAAGCCGAGCAGGTATTTTTTAATGATCCACTGCTGCTGCTTGAGGATGCAGAACACAGCCAACGCGAAGCATGCTTTCATGCGTTAGGCAAAACGGGTGAAGGACGGTTGCTGCATATCACCTTCACCCTGAGGCACAACGACACGCTGATTCGCGTGATTTCAGCCAGAGACATGCACAAAAAAGAGCGAGCGATATATGAGCAAGCAATTTAAAACAACTCCAAGATTTGCCAACGAAGCCGAGGAACGTGCTTTTTGGGGAAAGCACGATTCATCCGAATACGTTGACTGGACGAAAGCCAAGCGCGTAACAATGCCTAATTTGAAACCGACCACCAAAACGATTTCATTGCGGTTGCCGCAACATTTACTGGATTCAATTAAAACCGCAGCCAATGCCCGCGATGTTCCATATCAATCATTAATTAAAGTGGCTCTTCGCGTGAGAGTGTGGGTAAAAATGGTCATGGAATTGCCTGAACGCCTTACTGAATGCGGGTTTCAGCAGATTGATACTGCTGCGGAAACTGGTATGATTTCGGGATGGCTACTTTACG
>Ga0307376_10001742_pt1 | contig 22631 bp, 18 predicted proteins | sample TR2MG_FD_202536 | JGI IMG/M metagenome (GOLD analysis project Ga0307376, IMG submission 202536) | Soil microbial communities from Risofladan, Vaasa, Finland - TR-2 | ecosystem: Environmental > Terrestrial > Soil > Coastal area > Acid sulfate soil | place: Finland: Risofladan, Vaasa | collected...
AACTCGGTCAGAACGACATCCTTGGATTCGCCAGGAGCAAAGCGCACGGCGGTTCCGGCAGGAATGTCCAAATGCATGCCGAAGCTTTGCTCCCGATCGAAGTCGAGAGCCTTATTGGTTTCGAAGAAATGATAGTGACTGCCGATCTGGACGGGTCGGTCACCGCTGTTGACGACCTTCAGCGTTGCCTTGCGCCGGCCGGCATTGAGCTCGATGTCGCCGTCATCGGTAATGATCTCACCCGGGACCACCGCATCTTCGGGACGCTTGCGCTTGCCGGGCCGAATTGGGTCATGCACCGTCACCAATTTGGTGCCGTCCGGGAACGTGCCCTCGACCTGAATCATCGGCATCAGCTCGGCCACGCCCGGCATGACGTCGTCCGAGGTCAGAAGCGTCGAGCCCCAGGAGATGAGGTCGGCGACCGAGCGCCCTTCGCGCGAGCCCTCCAGAATCTCGTCGACGATATAGGCGACCGCCTCCGGATGGTTCAGAGGCAAGCCTTTCGCTCTATGCTTACGGGCCAGCTCCGCCGCGACATAGATGGTGAGGCGTTCCATTTCGGTGGGCGTCAATAGCAAGCTGCACCTCCTGCTCGTCTTTGAGCTTAGTTGGCGAATACCCGCGTGTGGTTGTGGACATGCTGCATGACGGCGATCTCGGCCTCGACCCCGTAACTGCTCAGTTCGGTGAGCGGAGGCACCGGCAATTCAGCCAGGCTCGCGGCTTCGCCCCGGGCCTCGGTCAAAATCCGCTGTGCATCGATATGGGTAAGGCAGCCAAGCCTGATGCCGGCGCCCAGGAGCCCGGTGCAGAATGTATGCGCGGACAAAGCGACCGCATCCCGCTCGCTCAAGCCGGCGCGTCCCCATAACAGGCCTTGCATCGGCGCGAGATGCCCCTGAGCCAGGCCTTGCTTGATCATTCCACGATAGGTATCGGCGTCACCGATCCCAAGCCGCGCGAATACAGACAGCATCGCCTCACCCATCCGCCGCGACCCGGACCGAAGCTCCGAGGAAGGCGTTTGGATCTCCACCTGATCGTCGATCCCGGCGACGCCTTCGAGGCTCATCATGGCGCCGTGCGCTGCCACCACCACCGCACGATCGAACTGGGCCCAGCGGGCGTGGAGCTGACCAATGACGAAGGAGCGAACCGCAGCGGCGTCGGCAACGACCCCGCTCTCAGTCAGCCCCTCCAGCCCCCAGGAAAAGGAAACGGCACCTGATGGGAAGAAGCTGTCCCCGAACTGCAGGACCGTCATGGTGGCGGCGACGTTACTCATCGCATGCCACCTCGATTTTTCCCGCCTTCAGCAAATGGTCGAGGCGAGAGAAATAATGTTCGGCCGGTCCCTGCATCGCGACCAACAGCGCGCCAGGCTCGAACCGCACGCGCCAGTGATTGTTTCCGGCGCAATAGCCCGCATCGAGCGCCGCGTCCGCATCCCTCGGCTTGATACGTAGCCACCGCTCCTGCGTCACGCGCAGGACCACCGCGCGCGCGTCGTCCAGGACGAGAACCGCTCCATCGTCCAACTGGTCGCCACGCTCCAGAGCGATGGCGATGTCCGTCCCCTTGTCGGTCTTGCCACGCAGACGGCGACGGAGAGCATCGTCCCGGTCGACGATAAGCACCTCGACGCGATCGCTGTGCGCAAGATGGTGTAATCTGTCGGCAAGAGCCGGTTCGCTGGCTGTTCCCAAAATCCTGGTCACGGTGATCATGTGCGCGGCGCTCGGGGCTGCCCCTCCTTATTGGGCGGCTGCAAGGTCCGATCGGCGAATCTTCTGATCGACCAACTCGCCTCTCGCTCTTGCCATCGCCGCCATCAGCCGCAGGACCGTACACACCGCCAGGCGCGAGGTGGTGCCGCTGACGTCGTAGACGGGGGCGAGCTCGGTCACGTCGATGACGCTCACCGTCTTTCGCTCGCCGATGACGTCGGCGACACGAATCATCTCCCGGCTTTCAAGGCCGCCTGGCTCGGTTGCGGTCACCCCGGGTGCGGCGGAGGCGTCCATGACGTTGAAGTTGAAGCTCAGATATTGAGCATCGGTGCCGTCCCAGACCTTCGACACTGCCTCTTTGACCACGGCGTCGATGCCCCGCTCGTAGACTTCGAACATCGGATAGAAGCGAAGGTCCCGCGCCTTGGCCAGATCGATATAGTCCTTTGGATTCATCGAGTTACGAGCGCCGATATGAGCGACGTTGGCCGACGCCAAATTGGGCAATTCGGTGATGCGCGCGAGCGCGCAGGTGCCGAGCAGCCTCTCTCCCGCCCAGCTGTCGGCGAGATCGAGATGGGCGCCGAAATGCAGACAACCCATCTTCTTGCCGGCGCCGATATGGTCCGAGAGGGCACGGGCAGCCTGGATCGAGATCGACCGGTCGCCACCGACAATGATCGGCGTGACTCCGGCCTTGAGCACCGTGGTGACGGCCCGATAGATGCGCTCCCGCGCGCTGTCGGGATTGACCTTGGGCATCGGCACGTCACCGCAGTCGACGGCGAGTCCATTGAGATCGACGCCGAACTCGAACCAATAAGAGAGATATTCCTGCGAGGCGATGCGGAATTCGCGCGGCCCGTCCTCGCTGCCAGGTTTGCCGACATTGCCTTCGTCGAAGGGCACGCCGACGAAGGCATATCTCGCGCCGTGAGCCTTGAGCGCATCCGTTTCAAGTGGCACGTGCGGCGCCCGCAAGAAGGTAAGCTGGCCCGGCGCTCGATAGTTCTCGCCACCCTCTCCACCAAGCGGTGAGAACAGATGGGCGTAGCTTTTGGCGGGGTTCATGGCAGTTTCGCCCTTCTCTGTGGCAGGTTACTGGTCACGGCGTTTGCCCTAAATCGCGCAGGGTCTTCGCCCTGCTGCCGAGGAAGTGGCAAATCATCAAGACGGCGGTCTTGATGCTGATGTGGCTGACGTCGAACTGAGGGCAGAGCTCCGACACTTCCATGATGTCGGCGCCGAAAGTGCCGGCGGTTCGCGCGAGCTGGATCACCTCGCGGCCCTTCAGACCGAAGCATTCCGGCGCCGTCGTCCCCGGCATGCAGCTTGAGTCGATCGAGTCCGTGTCCCAGGAGAAGTAGACGCCGTCGGTTCCGTCCCAGGCGCGCGTGAATATCTCCTTGGTGCATTCGACCACGCCACGGCTCACGACCTCATACATCGGGAGGAGGCGAACCTCGTTGTCGACGAAGAAATCGTGCCAGTCCTTGGGATTGAGGCCGTTCCGCGATCCCATATGAACCAAATTCTTGGCGCTGCAATTCGGCAGATCGAGCGCCCGCGACGGGCCTGAGCAATTGGTGAAGGCGTTGCCGGCCCAGTCCGGCGCCGCGTCGAGATGGCAATCGACGTGGAGATAGCCGATGCGGCCGTTCTTGTGAAAATCCGAGAGCGCCCGGGCGCCGGGAATCGGCACCGAGTGATCGCCCCCGCACAGCACGACCTTGGCGCCGCCATGCAGGCACTCGGTCAGATAGTCGTAGATATATTGGTGAGATTTGTCGTTGTTGCCCGGAACGATGGGCACGTCACCGCAATCGACGATGTTGAAGAACGTCAGCAAATCGACGTCATATTCGAACATGTAGGGAAAATATTGCGTCGACGCCTCGCGGATGCCCGCGGCACCCTGCGACGTGCCGGCCCGGACGACCTGACCCTGATCCCAGGGCACGCCGATGAAGCACACTTTGGCGCCCATCTCGCGGATCGCGTGGCGATCGGGGGGACAATAGGGCGCCCCGAGGAAGGTGGCGATGCCTTGCGACTTGAAAGTGCCATTGTGCAGCTTTGGCGAGTAGATGTGATCGTCGGCGCCCGTGTGCTGGTATGGTCCACGGAGCTGGTGCGGCACATGCTGCCAGACATGTTGACCGGCCTTGCTCATGTCATGCTCCCCGGCATTGCGTCAGAGTGTTCTTGGACCGCGCCGGTGTCCCGGCGTGGAGAGACGCGCGCGGTCTTCGAGCCGGCAAGCTTGATCGAGACGAGCTGCATCTCGCGCCCGGTCAGCACTTTTGGCGTGGGACGCCCACAGTCGGGGCAGCGAAAATTATAGAGCGCCGCCGGCGCCTTCGCGGCATTGCAATGGGTGCACATCACCGTGAGCGGCACCTCTTCAATGTGCAAGATCGCACCGTCGCAAAGCGTGTTTCGCGACGCCGCCGGGAAACAGAAATACAGAGCCCGCGCGATACCGCTCAAGGCCCCCATGCGGATTCTAATCTCCGCGACGCGCTCCGCCCCGGCTCCGGCCGCATGGTCGCAGACTTGCTTGACCAGTGCGCTGGCTATGGTCAACTCATGCATGCGGCCTCCTCGACGGACCCGCGCGCGCCGCGCTCGGCCGAAGCCACGAGCCAGTCAGTCCAGCGCTCCATGCCCTCTCCCGACTTGGCCGACACTTGCAGCACGACAATCTCAGGATTGATCGCGCGGGCGTGACCGATGCACCGGGCGACGTCGAAATCGACATGCGGCAACAGGTCGATCTTGGACAGGACCATGGTGCTGGCGGCGGCAAACGCGTCCGGATATTTGAGCGGCTTGTCGTCGCCCTCCGTCACCGACAGGATCACGACTTTCTCCGCCTCGCCGAGATCGAAGCCCGCGGGGCAAACGAGATTGCCGACATTCTCGATGAACAGCAGCGAGTGAGGTTCGAGCGGCAAATCGTCCAAGGCGTGCCCGACCATATGCGCGTCGAGGTGACAGCCGCGGCCAGTGTTGATCTGAACGCTCGGCACCCCCGTGGCGCGGATCCGCTCGGCATCGATTGACGTCTCCTGATCGCCCTCGATCACGGCGAGAGGCAGCCTCGCCTTCAGCGCCTCCACGGTCTTCACCAGCAGCGTGGTCTTGCCGGAGCCAGGACTCGACACGAGATTGAGCGCGAATACGCCGTCCGCGCCGAGGCGATCTCGATTCTGGCCCGCGTAACGATCGTTCTTGGCCAGGATATCCTGTTCGATGCGCATCAAATCATGGGGCGCATGCCTTGCGTGTTCGTGGCCCTCATGGTGATGGCTGTGTTCGACTTTGGCACTGCAACCGCATACGCCGCACATTGGTGACCTCTCGATATGCTTCAATATTCGCGGCGACTATTGGGGCTCGCTCCCACGCATCTCGTCGCGCATGAGATGCATGAGCTTCTTCTCCAACTCGTAGAACCCGTTCGCCTCCATCATCTCCTCGTGGCTCTCGAAGCGCCGGCCGTTCTTGAACTCAGTCATGAGATTCTCGCGCACGGTCCCCGGATGCCGGGTCATGAAGACGATGCGGTCCGCCAGAAAAATCGCTTCCTCCAGATCGTGGGTGACAAGGAGCACGGTGGCCTTCGACGTTTCGACGATGCCGATCATCAACTCCTGCATCTGCCATTTGGTCTCGGCATCGAGCGCGCCGAATGGTTCATCCATGAGCAGAATTGACGGGCCATTGGCGAGCGTTCGCGCGATGGCGACGCGCTGCTGCATGCCGCCGGAAAGCTGGCAGGGATAGGCATGCTTGAACTTGGTCAGCTTCACGAGCTGAATGTAGCGTTCAGCATCCTCGCGCCGCTGCGCTCGGGAAACGCCATTGATCCGCATCCCGTACTCGACATTCCTCTGGACTGTCATCCAATCGAACGACGTGTAGCGTTGGAACACCATCCCCCGTGACTTGTCTGGGCCCTCGATCTGGCTGCCGTCGAGGAACATCGCACCGGTCGATGGATCCTCCAGCCCCGCCACCATGCGCAGCACCGTCGACTTGCCACAGCCGGAGGGGCCAAGCAGCGCGCAGATCTCCCCCTCGATCACGTCGAAGGACACATCGCGCACGGCTTCGATGGTCCCGCCGCCGCCGAGGCCGTAGCACTTTCCCACGCCCCGCACCGAGAGCTTTGCCGCTCCACGGGTCGCTACGGCTGGTTGCGAATGCATGACCATGTCGGCGAATTCTCCTCTCGTGCAGTCTCGCGACCTCAGAAGAACCGGAGATACTCTTTCCTCTCCCACTCCGTGATCGACTCGTGGAACCGATCCCATTCGTCCTGCTTATGCAGTGTGTAGAGCCGGTGCATGGTGTCGCCGAAGACGTGTTTGGCGAGCGGATCCACGGCAAAGCCGCCGATCGCCTGGTCCAAATTTCGTGGCAGAGGCTGCACCTTCATTTCGTCCCGCTCTGCGGGCGTCATCGCATAGAGCGACTTGTCGATCGGCGGCCCCGGGTCGATGTTCTCGCGGATTCCCTCCAGCGAGGCTGCGCAGGTCATGGCGAGACCGAGATAGGGGTTGAGGCACATATCGGCGGCGCGGTTCTCGATGGCGAAGCGTGCCTGCGGAAACCGGATCATGGCGGACCGGTTGTTGACACCATAGGTCATGTGGGTCGGCGCCCAGGTGACGGTGCCACCCTCGAATTCGCGCGCTCGCGCGATCAGACCCTTGTAGCTGTTGACCGTCGGGCAGGTGACCGCGGTAAGCGCCACGCCGTGGCGCAACACGCCGCCGGCCGCCCATTTGGCAATGTCGCTAAAGCCCCCGCGCGCTTCGTCCTTGAACAGATTGCCGCCCGGGTTGGCGGTGGATTGAACACTCCAATTGATATGGGCGCCGCTCCGCCAATCTCCTTGAGCCGGCTTGGGCATGAAGGTCACGAACATGCCGTGACGCTTGGCCACCTCCTTCAGCAGGATACGGAGGAAAGTGAAGCGATCGGCCATACCGAGCACGGTCGAATAATCGAAATCGACCTCGAACTGCGAATAGGCGCCTTCACAGACGACGTTCTTGAGGCCCCAGCCCATGCCGTTCAGATATTCGACCACGTCCGCCAGGAACGGCATCGAGTCGAGGGAATATTCGACGTCGTAGCCGAAGGCTTGGCGCCGCGGGCGAAAGCCCTCCCCCGGGGCCGGGTCGTCGTCGATGGCTTTGACCGGCTGGCCCTGGTCGTCGTAGCGGAGCACGATGAACTCCGGTTCCAGCCCCGCATAGAACGCGTAGCCCGCATCGGCCGCTTCTTGCACGGTGCGTTTAAGCGCCATGCGCGGGCAAACGTCATATGGGGCTCCTTCGTAGAACAGGTCGGCGAAGACGATGGCGAATTGCGGGTCCCAGGGGCAGATGAAGAGCGCGTCGAGATCGGGAATTGGGACCTGGTCCGGATCGGCAGGGCCGAGATCTGGAAACATCGCGACGGAATGCACCGCGAATTGCGGACCCTTGCCGATGCACAGATTCTCGAACTCGGAGACCGGAACAGGCTTCGTCTTGGGACTGCCCAAGATGTCGATCCAGCACGAGAGGACGTATTTTACGCCCGCCTGCTCCAACTCTGCCTTCGCCTTGTCGATGCGCGATTTGTCTGGAATCGCCGCCGCCATGGACGCTGGATACGTGCTCGCCATCTATGTCCTCCCGCCTGTCATTACTTGTGTTCGGCCAGGCGGACCGGGAAGATCCGCCTGGCCAATACTGCGCGCCTCAGCCGCGATAGCCGCTGTCGTAGAGCTCCTTGAGCAGGCTGCAGTCGATCCCCTTCTCCGGGGGATATTCCTCCTTCACCACGCCGAACTTGACCCACCAGCTGTTGGTCAGCTTGTAGTGATCGACCATCTGCCCGTTCGTCTGGCCGAACGGCGGACTGCCGGGCGCCACGCCGCAGAATTGTGCGGCCTCGATGAAGGTGTAGGGATAGAGCCCGGAATCGAGGCCGGTGCCGTCCTTGCCGATGACCAGCTCGACGTCCTCCACCGACATCTTCATCCCATCGGCGATAATCTTGTTTGCTTCCTCCGGGTTCTTCTTCCAGTAGGCGATGGCGTCATACATCGCCTTCATCGCCTTGAGCGCCGTTTCTCGGTTGTTCTTGGCCCAGTCCTCATTGACGAAGTGGGCGTCGGCGATAAGCGCGTTCTTGGCCCATTCGGGGTCGGCGGTGCTCGCGACGACCTTCGAGCCGGGCACGGCGCCCAGGGTCTGGGTACCAAATGGCTCCCACAGCTCAGCGCCGGCGACCGTACCGCTGATCATTGCGGCGGCCGCCTGGTCCATGATCACATTGGCATATTCAACGCCGTCGAAGGGGATGCCGTTCTGCTCCAGATAGATGCCCATCATGATCTGAGGCAGGCCGCCGACCATGACCGCGACCTTCTTGCCCTTGAGGTCGGCTGGGCTCTTCACCTCCGGGCGCATGATGAGCTTGTCGGTACCGTGGGAAAGATTGCCGTAGGCGGCCATGCGCACCGGCATGTTCTGCGAAGCGCCGATCGGCGCGAATTCCGCCGTGCTGGAAATGATCTCCAGCTGCCCCGAAGACATCAGACCGAAGCTCTGGAACGGATCCTCGATCGCCTGGTAGGTGATGTCGAGGTCAGGCGCCAAGTTCTTCTCCTTGGCGATGTACCACCAGCCGTAGCCCGGCCATGTGAGGCCTGCGACCCGAACCTGGTCCTTGGCCTCGGCGAGGTTTGCGGTGACCAAACCGAGACCGGCCACTGCGATCGCCAGCAAGCACTGTCGTAATTGAGGTAACGATGCGTGAAGCATTTGTTGCACTCCCTCAAATGTGACTTTGGACATGACGCGACACCTCCACTAACCCTCACCGCGCGCGACATACGGAAAGAGCAATTGCTGGGCCAAACGGAATAGGAAATCGAAGAGCAGTCCGACGATGCCGATGACGAGGATTCCCGCCATGATCTCGTCGACCTTCAAGAATCGTTGACCCCGCATCATTACCGCGCCGATGCCGGTGGTTGAGGCCACGATCTCCGCGATCACGAGATAGGTCCAACTGACCGCCAGCATCTGGCGCATCGAGATTAGAATCTTGGGTGCAACCGCGGGCAGCACGATCGTCGACAGGATCTGCCACCTATTGGCGCCCAGCGTCATGGCCGTCTCGATTAGCTCGGCGCGCACGGCGCGAGTGTGGTCCATGATCAGGGTAATCAAAAAGAAAATGACGCCGATGAACAGGAGCGCGAGCTTCGACCCTTCGCCAACGCCGAACCACATCAGCAACAGCGGTATGAAGGCGGGGGCGGGAAGATAGCGCCAGGCGCTGACGAAAGGATTTACGAAAGCGTCGATGGCCCTGAACGATCCCATCAAGATTCCGAGTGGAATGGCGACCGCGCAGGCAAGCGCGAAGCTGACGAGAATCCGATAGATGCTGATGCCGATGTCGGTGAGAAACCCCCTCTCGGCGATCATCGTGTAGAGCGTCGAGAGCACGCGATGAGGTGGCGGCATGAAAAGGGGGTTGACCCAATTCCTCACGGCCGCCAGCTCCCACAAGCCGAAAAAGATCACCCAGATCGCGATTCCAAGCGCCAGGGACCAAACGAGCGGGATGGGCTTGTGATACTCGAACCAGCGCGACCGGCGCGCCTTGGCCTTCGGCGGCGGCGCTGGAGTCGACTTTGGGATCACTTGCTGATCCGCGAGCATGATTACGGCTGTCCCCATTTCAGCATGTTCTTGTACATCGCGAGGCCGACCATCGGCTCGACCGATGCGAGATCGTCGCGGCTGTAGCAGTGCTCGCGCAGGAACAGCGCCAACTGGTCATGCGTCTCGCAGATCACTTCGACCAAGAGGTCGTAGCGGCCGGCAACGAACAGGACGTAGGTCACGTCGTCTTGATCGCGGAAATAGTGCGCGGCCTTCTGCGGATCGTGCCCCGGCGCGACCTTCAAGCCGACCATGGCGTAGGCGTCGTAGCCGAGCGACATCGGATCGGCGACGCCGATGATCCGCAGCACTTTAGACTCGATGAGCTGTCCGACCCGATTGCGCACCGCGCCTTCGGAGATGCCAAGCTGCTTGGCAATCGCCGTGAAGGCGGCCCGGCCATCATTTTGCAGAATGCGGATGATCGTGAGATCGACTGCATCGAGGACGACCGCGGGCGGCCTTGCCTGCCCGGATGCACCGGCGGCGGCAGCGCTAGAAGGCGCCGCTACAACAGCACGCCTCATCAGGCTTACCGGCCTTCTCGGAACAGCCATCCAACCCCGCTCCCCTTCGTTACGCTTATCGAAGGTTGAGCGGCCATTTTTTACGAAATATCGAAATTAGCAACCCCATTTCTGCACTAATGCGTATTTTGTGATCAGTTTGTCTACGATTTCCGCAATGATAGCAAGATGAGCGGCATCGGCCTGCCCGCCAATCTCGCCGAGCGACATTCTTCAGGCCGCTGCCGGGGCGGGGGCGCCACCGGATTCCACGTCGTGGAGCAGACCACCGCGGCGAGTGTAGAACCACCAGGTGGCGGCGAGGCAGGTGACGTAGAAAGCCATGAAGCCCCAGAGCGCGAGCTCGGGTCCGCCGGTAAATCCGATCGAGCTGCCATAGGCCTTAGGGATGAAGAAGGCGCCATAGGCCGCGATGGCCGAGGTGAAGCCGATGATCGCGGCGGATTCCTTGTCGGCCTGACGGGTTTGCTCGGCGGCTGGAACGCCTGGCATGAGACGACCGATCTCCTTGCGCATGATCGCCGGGATCATCTGGAAGGTCGAGGCGTTGCCGACGCCGGTGGCGAAGAACAACAGGAGGAACATGGCGAAGAAGCCCCAGAACGCTCCCGGCTGATCCTTGATGCCGAGGAAAAACAGCACGCCCGCAACGCCCAAGATCATCGCCACGAAAACCCAGAAGGTGACGCGGCCGCCGCCCCAGCGATCAGAAATCCATCCTGTTGCGGCGCGCGACAGAGCCCCGACCAGTGGCCCCAGGAAGATGAAGGGCAGCGAGTTCACGTCCGGAAACTGGGTTTTGGCGAGGAGCGGGAACCCGGCCGAATAGCCGATAAAGGAGCCGAAAGTGCCGGTATAGAGCCAGCACATGATCCAATTATGCTCCCGCTGGAAGATGACGGCCTGCTCGCTGAACGAGGCCTTGGCCGAGGCGATGTCATTCATGCCGAGCCATGCGGCGATGGTGGTGACGATCAGGAACGGCACCCAGATGAAGCCGGCATTCTGCAGCCAGAGCCGCGTGCCGTCCGAGACGGTCTGGGGCTCGCCGCCCATCACGCCAAAGACGCCGGCGGTGATCACCAGCGGCACGACGAACTGCACCACGCTGACGCCGAGATTGCCAAGTCCGGCGTTGAGGGCAAGCGCGTTGCCCTTCTCCTTCTTGGGAAAGAAGAAGCTGATATTGGCCATGGACGAGGCGAAATTGCCGCCACCAAAGCCGCAAAGCAGCGCCAAGATGAGAAAGATGAGATAGGGCGTGCTCGGGTCTTGCACGGCATAGCCAATGCCGAAGGCCGGTATCAGGAGCGACGCCGTGGTCAGCGCCGTCCACAGCCGGCCGCCGACGATCGGCACCATGAACGAATAGAAAATGCGCAGCGTCGCGCCGGAGAGCCCGGGCAAAGCTGCCAACCAGAAAAGCTGCTCGGTTGTGTAGGTGAAGCCGATCGCCGGCAATTTGGCGACCACGACGCTCCATACCATCCACACCGCAAAAGCGAGCAGCAGCGCCGGCACCGAAATCCACAGATTGCGCCGCGCAATCCGGCGTCCGGAAGTTTCCCAGAAGGTGGCGTCCTCCGGCCGCCAATCCTCGATCAGGGCGCCCTGAGTCTCGGGCTTCTCGCGCTCATGCGCTTCTTCGAGCTCGGCGAAGGGCGGCATCGCGGCGAGCACCTTGCCGGCGGCGCGCTGCTCCATGTGGCGGATGGCGAAATGCATCCAGGCGAGCGAGACGGCGACGATAGCGAAGAGCAGCATGAAGCAGCTCGTCCAGATATTGGTCAGGTCGGCCATGACCCCGAATGCGATTGGCAGGACGAAGCCGCCCAGGCCGCCGATCATGCCGACGAGCCCACCGACCGAACCAATGTCCTTGGGGTAATAGATGGGGATGTGCTTGTAGACCGCCGCCTTGCCCAGCGACATGAAGAAACCGAGAACGAAAATTGTGATCACGAATGGAATGAGGTTCATGCGAGTCGAGAAGGCAATCGGTCCCTTGATGCCGTGCACGACATAGTCGGTGTCCGGGTAGGAGAGCATCAAGAGGCAGACCAACGAGACGCCGAAGGTCCAGTACATGATCGTCCGTGCGCCGTAGCGGTCGGACAGATGGCCGCCATAGGCACGGAACAGGCTCGCCGGAATGGAATAGGCCGCGGCGAGCATGCCAGCAGTTTCGATGTTGAGTCCGTAGACGCCGATCAAATAATGGGGCAGCCACAATGCAAGCGCGACGAACCCGCCGAACACGAAGAAATAATACAGTGCGAACCGCCAGACCTGCTGGTGGCGGAGCGGCGCCAATTGCAGCCAGGCCGAGCGCGGCTTCTCCCCGCGCTTGCGGCGCGCCTTGAGTTCCGGATCGTCGTCGGTCGCGAACCAGAAGACGACAGCCATGATGGCCAGCGCCGTCGCCCAGACCACCGCGACCATCTGCCAACCGAAGGCGACCAGAACGAACGGGGCGACAAATTTGGTGACGGCGGCACCGACATTGCCGGCGCCGAAGATCCCGAGCGCCGTCCCCTGCTTCTCGGGCGGGAACCATTTGGACACATAAGCAATACCGACGGCAAAGGAACCGCCGGCAATCCCGACGCCGAGCGCTGCGACCAGCATCCAGGGATAGGTGGTGGCATAGGAGAGCAGGAAGGTCGCGACGGCCGCCGCCACCATGGTCAGCACATAGACGACGCGGCCGCCATATTGATCGGTCCAGATGCCGAGAAAAACTCGGCTGAGCGACCCGGTCAGAATGGGAGTGCCGACAAGGAGGCCGAACTCGGTCTCGTTCAGGCCGAGATCCTGTTTGATCCGAACGCCGATGATGGCGAAGATCGTCCACACGGCGAAACACACCGTGAAGGCGATGGTCGAGAGCCAAAGCGCCCGCTCCGCCCCAGGGGGCGCCTGTCTCTTGCCCATCTCACTCCCCAATTCGAGCCCTCAATCGGTGACGCATCAGGCTAGCGAGCGCGGCGGCCGGACAATTTGATCCGCATCAAGCTTTGCGAGGCTTTGCCTGCCCGGCGAGCAGTCGCGATCGCCTGGCCCCAACAAGTTGACTTGCATCAACGTCAGGCGCCGCGCCGCGCTCCAGGGTTAGCCGATGGAACGACCAAGCCTTTGCGCCGACACCAGGCGCTTCAACTAGGGAGAGTCCCGTAGGGTGACGACCTGAATCCTCAATCGGCACCGGCCGGTGAATCATGAAGGATCAGCCAGGCGACACCGCTTACGACGCGAGCACCGGACCATGAGCCACTTCCTCGATCACCTTACTTTCTTCAATCGCGCCACCAGCGACTTCGCCGACGGCTACGGCATCGTCACGCGCGAGGACCGGGGATGGGAGGACGGCTACCGCAAGCGTTGGCAGCACGACAAGATCGTCCGCTCCACCCACGGCGTGAATTGTACGGGCTCGTGCTCGTGGAAGATCTACGTCAAGGGGGGCATCGTCACCTGGGAGACGCAGCAGACCGACTATCCCCGCACCCGGCCCGAACTCCCCAACCACGAGCCGCGCGGCTGTTCGCGCGGGGCGAGCTATTCCTGGTATCTCTATTCCGGCAACCGGGTGAAATATCCGTTGGTCCGCTCGCGACTGGTCAGGCTTTGGCGCGAGGCGCGCTTGACCAGATCGCCGGTCGCCGCCTGGGCCTCAATCGTGGAGGATCCAGACAAGCGCGCCGCCTATCTGAAGAAGCGCGGCCTTGGCGGTTTCGTGCGCGCGACCTGGGACGAGGTCAACGAGATCATCGCCGCGGCCAACGCCTACACGGTGAAGACCTACGGACCGGATCGCGTGTTTGGTTTTTCACCGATTCCGGCCATGTCGATGGTGAGCTACGCGGCTGGCTCGCGTTATTTGTCGCTGCTCGGCGGCGTGTCCATGTCGTTTTACGATTGGTATTGCGACCTGCCCCCCGCCTCGCCCCAGACCTGGGGCGAGCAGACCGACGTTCCCGAAAGTGCCGATTGGTACAATTCCGGCTTCCTCATCCTGTGGGGATCGAACGTCCCCCAGACCCGCACGCCCGACGCCCACTTCTACACCGAGGCGCGCTACCGCGGCGCCAAGAGCGTCGTGATCACGCCGGACTATTCGGAGGCGGCGAAATTCGCCGATTTGTGGGTGCATCCGAAGCAGGGCACCGATGCGGCCCTGGCCATGGCGATCGGGCATGTGATCGCGCGCGAGTTCCACGTCGAGCGCCAGGTCCCCTATTTCGCCGACTACGCGCGCAAATACACCGACATGCCGATGCTCGTTCGCCTGGTCCAGAATGACGGCCGGCTGGTGCCTGACCGGTTCCTGCGCGCGAGCGATTTCGACGACGCCTTGGGGGAGACCGCCAACCCCGAATGGAAGACTGTCGCTTATGACGAGATTTCGGGCGACGTCGTGGCGCCCAGCGGAGCCGTCGGGTTTCGCTGGGGCGATCCCGGCCAGTGGAACCTCGAGGAGAAGGACGGGCGGGGGGAAGACACTAAGCTGAAGCTCTCCCTCGCTGGGATTCACGACGAAATCGCCTCGGTCGGCTTCCCTTATTTCGGCAACCGCGAGCACGACCATTTCGCCGGGACCGATCATCCCGGTGTGCTGATGCGGCAGGTGCCCGCCAAGCGCCTGCAATTGAAGGATGGCGAGGCCCTCGTCACCAGCGTCTTCGATCTGTTCATCGCCAATTACGGGGTGGACCAGGGCTTCGGTGGCGAGCATCTCGCCAAATCCTATGACGACGTGGAGCCCTATACCCCCGCCTGGGCCGAGAAGATCACCGGCGTGCCGCGCGACAGCATCATCGCCATCGCCCGTGAATTCGCCCGCAATGCCGAAAAGACGAACGGGCGCTCCATGGTCATTCTCGGTGCCGGTGTGAACCATTGGTACCACATGGACATGACCTATCGCGGCATCATCAACATGCTGGTGATGTGCGGCTGCGTCGGGCAATCGGGCGGCGGCTGGTCGCATTATGTCGGGCAGGAAAAGTTGCGTCCGCAAACAGGATGGCTGCCGCTCGCCTTCGCGCTGGATTGGGTTCGCCCGCCGCGGCAGATGAATTCAACCTCGGCCTTCTACGCCCACACCGATCAATGGCGTTACGAGACGCTCGATGTGTCGGAGATTCTCTCTCCCACCGCCCCGGCCGGTCCGTGGGACGGGGCGCTGATCGACTACAATGTGCGCGCCGAGCGCATGGGATGGCTGCCTTCCGCGCCTCAGCTCGCGTCCAACCCGCTTTCGATTGCGGCGAAGGCCGCCGCCGCCGGCAAGGAGCCGAAGGACTACGTCGCCGGCGCACTCAAATCCGGCGAGCTCGCGCTCTCCTGTGAGGATCCTGACAAGCCGGCCAATTGGCCGCGCAATCTGTTCGTCTGGCGCTCCAATCTTCTGGGCGCGTCCGGCAAGGGGCACGAATATTTCCTGAAGCATCTGCTCGGCACCTCGCATGGCGTGATGGGGAAGGATTTGGGCGCGACCGGCGCGCAGAAGCCAAGCGAGGTGGCGTGGCATGACCAGGCGCCGGAGGGGAAACTCGACCTTCTCGTCACCATCGACTTCCGCATGTCCACCACCTGCATGTATTCCGACATCGTTCTGCCGACCGCGACTTGGTACGAGAAGAACGATCTCAACACTTCGGACATGCATCCCTTCATCCATCCACTGACCTCGGCGGTCGATCCGGTTTGGGGCACGCGCAACGACTGGGAAATCTACAAGGGCATCGCCAAGGCTTTCTCCGAGGTGGCGCCGGAAGTGCTTGGGGTCGAGCAGGACGTCGTGCTCACCCCAATCCTGCACGATACGCCGGGCGAGATCGCCCAAGCCCTCGACGTCAAGGATTGGAAGCGGGGAGAGGTTGAGCCGGTCCCCGGCAAGACCATGCCGCAAGTCACGGTGGTCGAGCGCGACTATCCTAACCTCTATAAGCGTTTCACCGCGCTCGGCCCGTTGATGGCCAAGCTCGGCAATGGCGGCAAGGGCATCGCTTGGAACACCGAGCACGAGGTCGATTTCCTCAAGCGGCTCAACGGAGAGGTGGAGGAGGAAGGCCCAACAAAGGGTCTCGCCCGCATCGATACCGACATTGACGCCTGCGAAGTCATCCTCAGCCTCGCGCCTGAGACCAATGGCGAGGTCGCGGTCAAGGCGTGGCAGTCCTTATCGAAGACCACCGGCCGCGAGCTTGCCCATCTCGCCCTCCACAAGGAGGACGAGAAGATCCGCTTCCGTGACGTGGTCGCCCAGCCGCGCAAGATCATCTCGTCGCCGATCTGGTCCGGCTTGGAGTCGGAGAAGGTCTGCTACAACGCCGGATATACCAATGTGCACGAACTGATCCCGTGGCGGACCCTTACCGGCCGGCAGCAGCTCTACCAGGACCATCTGTGGATGCGGGCCTTCGGCGAGGGCTTGTGCGTCTATCGTCCGCCGATCGATACCAAGACGGTAAAGCCGGTTATCGACCGCAAGCCGAACGGTAACAAGGCAATCGTCCTCAACTTCATCACCCCCCACCAGAAATGGGGCATCCACTCCACCTACACCGACAATCTGCTGATGCTGACCCTATCCCGCGGCGGACCGATCGTGTGGATCAGCGAGGTCGACGCCGCGCGGGGCGGAATTGTCGACAATGACTGGATTGAAGCCTTCAACACGAATGGGGCGCTGGTCGCCCGCGCCGTCGTCTCCCAGCGCGTCAAGGAGGGCATGTGCATGATGTATCACGCGCAGGAGAAGATCGTGAACGTGCCTGGCTCCGAGCAGACCGGCCAGCGCGGCGGCATCCACAACTCGGTGACGCGCACGGTGCTGAAGCCGACGCACATGATTGGCGGCTACGCCCAGCAATCCTACGGCTTCAACTATTACGGCACCGTCGGCTCCAACCGCGACGAGTTCGTCATCGTGCGCAAGATGGCGGAGATCGATTGGCTTGAGAGGCCGGCCGCGGACGAGGTCGTCGAGGTGTCCAAATTGGAGGCCGCAGAATGAAAGTCCGCGCCCAGATCGCTATGGTGCTGAACCTCGACAAATGCATCGGCTGTCACACCTGCTCGGTCACCTGCAAGAACGTCTGGACCAGTCGCGAAGGCATGGAATATGCCTGGTTCAACAATGTCGAGACCAAGCCCGGCATCGGCTACCCCAAGGAATGGGAGAACCAGGAGCGCTGGAACGGCGGCTGGCGCCGCAAGAAGAACGGCAAGATCGAGCCGAGGATAGGCGCCAAATGGCGCGTGCTCGCCAATATCTTCGCCAATCCAGATCTGCCTGAGATCGACGACTATTACGAGCCCTTCACCTTCGACTATGAGCATCTGCAGAAGGCGCCGGAGCTCCAGGCCACGCCAACGGCGCGGCCCCGCTCGCTCATCAGCGGCGAACGCATGGAGAAGATCGAATGGGGTCCGAACTGGGAAGAAATCCTAGGCGGCGAATTCGCCAAGCGCTCGGCCGACGTCAACTTCGAGGGCGTGCAGAAGGAGATCTACGGCCAGTTCGAGAACACCTTCATGATGTATCTGCCGCGTCTGTGCGAGCATTGCCTGAATCCGACCTGCGTCGCTGCCTGCCCGTCTGGCGCCATCTATAAGCGCGAGGAGGACGGCATCGTTCTCATCGATCAAGACAAGTGCCGCGGCTGGCGCATGTGCGTCTCCGGCTGCCCCTACAAGAAGATCTATTACAACTGGTCGAGCGGAAAGTCGGAGAAGTGCATCTTCTGCTTCCCGCGCATCGAGGCCGGTCAGCCCACCGTGTGCTCGGAGACGTGCGTCGGCCGCATCCGCTATCTCGGCGTGGTGCTTTATGACGCCGACCGCATCGAGGAAGCGGCGAGCGTGGCCGACGAGCAGGACCTGTACGAGGCGCAGCTCTCGATCTTCCTCGACCCCAACGACCCGGCGGTACTCGAACAGGCGCGCGCCGATGGCGTGCCGGAGAACTGGCTCGACGCCGCCATCATCTCGCCCGTGTGGAAGATGGCGATGGAGTGGAAGGTCGCCTTCCCGCTGCATCCGGAATACCGCACGCTGCCGATGGTCTGGTACGTGCCGCCGCTATCGCCGATCCGCGCGGCGGCCGAGGCGGGCAAGATCGGATTCGACGGCGAGATGCCGGATGTCCGCAGTCTGCGCATCCCGATTAGATATCTCGCTAATTTGCTCACCGCCGGAAAAGAGGAGCCGATCACGCTGGCGCTCGAGCGCATGCTCGCCATGCGCGCTTATATGCGCGCCAAGACCGTCGACGGCGTGATCGACGAGGAGATCGCCAGTCGCGTCGCTCTCAGGTCCGAGCAGATCGACGAGATGTACCACATCATGGCCATCGCCAATTATGAGGATCGCTTCGTCATTCCCACCGCCCATCGCGAGCTCGACGAGGATGCCTTCGACCTGCGTGGCTCTTGCGGCTTCTCCTTCGGCAACGGGTGTTCGGGTGGGACGACCGAAGCGAATTTGTTCGGCGTACCGAAGAAGCAAGTCAAGACGCCGATGGAGGTCATGTGATGGAGAAAATCTTCAAGGCGCTCTCGGCGCTGCTGAGTTATCCGGAGCTGGAGCTGCAGACCACCGCGCCGGAGCTGCGGCGGATCATCGACGAGGAGACTTTCCTGACGCCGGACTGCCGACGCCTGCTCGATGCTCTGATCGAGGAAATTGCGACCGGCGATCTCTATGATTTGCAGGAGCGCTACGTCGAGCTTTTCGACCGCACGCGCTCGCTATCGCTGCACCTCTTCGAGCATGTTCATGGCGAGAGCCGCGACCGCGGCCAGGCGATGATCGATCTCAAGAGTCTGTACGACCAGAATGGGCTTTGCCTTAGCTCCGCCGAGCTCCCCGACTATTTGCCGGCTTTCCTCGAATTTCTTTCGACGCGTCCATTGGCGGAAGCCCGGACGCTGCTCGGCCAGCCCGCGCACGTCCTCGGCGCACTGGCCGACCGACTGCACAAGCGCCGCTCGTCATATGAGACGGTGTTCCAGGCCCTCGCCGTGCTCGCCGCGCCCGCACCGGACGCGCCCAATATCGAAGTAGTGCCGGAGGGCCCGGATTCGGATCCGAACGATCTCGCCGCGCTCGACGCACAATGGGAGGAGGAGGCCGTGAGTTTCGGCCCCGAGGCGGCCTCGAATTGCAGAGAGCAGCTGTTCGCCAAGATTCGCGCGGCCCGGCGGCCGCCTGCCGACGTGCCGGCTTCGGGAGACAGGCCATGAGCGATGCCATCAATCAGCTGGTGTTCGGCTGGTATCCCTATCTCTGCCTCACGGTCTTCCTCGTCGGCAGCCTGCTGCGCTTCGACCGCGAGCAATATAGCTGGAGGTCCGGTTCAAGCCAGCTCTTGCGGCGCAAGCAGCTCGCCTGGGGCTCCAATCTGTTTCATGTCGGCATTCTCATCATCTTCGTCGGTCATTTCGTCGGCCTGCTGACCCCCATCGCCGTGTTCGATTTCCTCGGCATCAGCCACGGCTCCAAGCAGATGATGGCGATCGTGATCGGCGGCATTGCCGGCGTCGCCTGCTTCATCGGAACCACGCTCCTGGTGCACCGGCGGCTGTTCGATGCGCGCATCCGCAACACTTCGTCCCTCGGCGATATCGCCATCCTGCTCCTGCTTTACACGCAGCTGATCCTGGGCCTCGCCACCATTGCGGTGTCGCTCAACCATTTGGACGGACAGGAGATGGTGAAGTTCATGAGCTGGGCGCAAGGAATCCTCACTTTGCAGCCGGGGGTGGCTTCACTGGTTGCGGACGCAAACCCCATCTTCAAGCTGCATTTGTTCCTCGGTATGACGATCTTCCTGGTGTTCCCGTTCACGCGTCTCGTGCATGTGTGGAGCGCGCCGATCTGGTATCTCGGGCGGCGCGGCTACCAGGTGGTACGCACGCGGCAGCAGGTGGCGCGGCAGGGGCCGGGAGGACAGCGCCCCAGCGGCGTTGGCCGTCCCATCCCGGCTGAGTAGCCCGATGACATGCGCCGTGCACAAACTCCAGTCGCTCCCCGAGCCTATTGAGGTGAGCGTGAACGGGGTGGCCATTCCGCGCGATGCCATCGCACGCGAGGCGCAGCATCACCCCGCGTCCAAGCCCATCGCCGCTTGGCAGTCGGCCGCGCAAGCACTGGTGATCCGCGAGCTGCTGCTGCAGCAAGCGCGTCAACTCGGGATCGAGCCGGCCCCGCGCAGCGGCGACGGCAGCCGGCGCGAAACCGCGGAAGAGGCGCTGATCCGGGGCCTGATCGAGCGAGAGGTGGCGACACCGGAACCCGACGAAGCGAGCTGCCGGCGCTATTACGAGCAGAACCAACGGCGCTTCCGTTCCCCGCCGGTCTATGCGGCGTCGCATATCCTCTTTGCCGCGCGCAGAGACGCGGCTGAGGAGTTTGCGCAGGCGGAAGCCGCGGCCACAGCGGTGCTGGCGGAACTGAAGCAGCGGCCCGAACGGTTCGGCCAGCTGGCGCGGGCACACTCAGCTTGCCCCTCGGCGGCGCAAAACGGTGCGCTGGGCCAGATCACGGCCGGGCAGACGACGAGGGAATTCGAGCAGGCGCTGGTTGAGCTCACCCCTGGCTCGATCAGCCAGACGCCGGTGGAAACGCGCTACGGCCTGCACCTTATCCGCCTAGACGCCAAGATCGATGGGAAGATGTTGCCGTTTGATCTCGTCGCCGACCGCATCGCGGATTACCTCCACGACAACGTCACCCGCCGGGCGGCGGCGCAATATATCGCCCGTCTGGTCTCGAAGGCTGAGATCACCGGCATTGAGCTTGCCGGCGCCGAGGCCCATCAGGTCAGCTGACAGGCGCATTTGACCTCCTGCCACGCGGCTCGCTACCTTGGGCCTTGACCGAATAATTCGCAAAGGCCACCGGCGGCATGCCGAATCTGGACCGCAGCCTCATCCAGGCACTGCCGGTGTTCAGCGCCATGGGCGAGGCTGAACTCGATGACGTGATCGCCCGCGCCAAGTCGCAGCGCATCCCGAGAGGGGATGCCGTGTTCCGGCAGGGAGAAATCGCCGAGGCCTTCTTCGTGCTCCTGCACGGGCGCCTCAAAGTGGTGAAGGTGACGCCCCTCGGGCAGCAAATCATTATCCGCTTCGTCAATCCCGGCGACATCTATGGGATCGCCAAGGCGCTTCGCCGCCAAGACTATCCGGCCACGGCGACCGCCGTCGTCGACAGCGTGACGCTGGCGTGGCCGGCGCAGATCTGGGACGACTTCATGGCCGCCCACCCTGCCTTCGCCGTCAATGTCATGCAGATGATGGGGGACCGCCTGCAAGAGGCCCATACCAGGCTCAAGGAGCTGTCGACCGAGGAAGTCGAGCATCGGGTCGCCCACACCGTGCTGCGGCTCGTGGCACAATCCGGGCGGCAGACGGATGAAGGCGTTCTGGTCGACTTCCCCATTACCCAGCAGGAGATCGCCGAAGCGTCGGGAACGACCCTCCACTCGGTCAGCCGAGTCTTGACCGCATGGGAGAGCGCGGGCCTCGTCAGTATCGGACGTCGGAGGATCGTGGTGCGCGACGTTCAGGGCCTTTCCGAACTTGCCGAACGTGGCGCCCTCGAAGAGCGAGATCGCTCGCGCTGAGCAAGCGCCGGTTTGCGCGGCATCAACCTCGATCCGAGGCGTCGATCGTAATCTGTCCTCTCTTGAGGCGCCGTGACGCGGAAGGTCGATTGTCATGCGAGACAGCCCGGCAGGGAGCACAGGTGGACGCGCGCACGGCGGTGCCGCGATGCCGCTCTTCAGCTGTGGCTTCCGCCCGTTTTTCCTCGGAGGCGCCGTCTGGGCGCTTCTATCGATCACTCTTTGGCTTGGCTCGCTTGCGGGCCTGTGGCAGCTCGCCCCAAATTACGGCGCCTTGGCCTGGCACGCCCATGAGATGCTCTTCGGCTATGCCTCGGCGGTGGTGGCGGGTTTTCTCCTGACCGCCATGCCCAATTGGACCGGGTACCTGCCGGTGGCGGGCTGGCGTCTCATGCTTCTCTTTCTGCTCTGGTGCCTTGCCCGGATCGCATTCCTTGCCATGGGATTCATTGGCCCCCTCCCCGCCGCACTGATCGATGGTCTGTTCTTGCCTTGCGTGTTGCTCGTCATGGCCCGCGAGATCGTGGCCGGTCGCAATTGGCGCAATTTGAAGCCGCTGGCTCTTATCGGTCTCCTGGCGGTGGCCGACATAGCCTTCCACGCGGAGGTCTTGATCGCCGGAGCGCCGGACGTCGCCATCCGTGTTGGCGTCGCGGCGCTAATCGGACTGATCATGCTGATCGGCGGCCGGATCATCCCGAGCTTTACCCATAACTGGCTGTCACGGAGGGGATCGCGGCGCTTGCCGGCTTCATTCTCCGGCGTCGACAAACTGGCGCTGCTCATTTCCGTGTCAGCACTCCTCCTATGGATCGTGCGGCCAGCCACCGCCGCGACGGGCGTTCTCTTTCTGCTGGCCGCGATTGCCCAAGGCTTGCGCCTTTGGCGCTGGGAGGGCGTGCAGGCGTGGCGCGAGCCGCTCGTTCTCGTCCTGCATCTTGGCTATGCCTTCGTCCCCCTCGGCTTCCTGCTGGGCGCGATCTCAATTCTCACGCCC
>Ga0307376_10001745_pt1 | contig 22607 bp, 15 predicted proteins | sample TR2MG_FD_202536 | JGI IMG/M metagenome (GOLD analysis project Ga0307376, IMG submission 202536) | Soil microbial communities from Risofladan, Vaasa, Finland - TR-2 | ecosystem: Environmental > Terrestrial > Soil > Coastal area > Acid sulfate soil | place: Finland: Risofladan, Vaasa | collected...
CCGGAAGCTCACCTGCAGGTATGAATCCCTGCAGGTCGGCGAGCCCGCCTACAAAGAAGCCCGCATTTGCGGGCGCCACGATGAGCGTCGGATAGCCGCGCGTCTTGTCGCCTGACAGGAACGGCATCACGATGAGTTGCTGCTCGGCAAGCCAGTCGAAAGTAGCCTGTCGAATCGGATCGAACGATCCGCCGAAACGGTCGGCAAACCGGGTCTTGTCGGTCGGTTGATCGTCTGAAATGACCATCGCTTCCGGATCGCGACGTCGCATGTAGATCTCGGTGTAGTTTACGGCAATGCCGTTCTTGCAGCGAGCGACCGTGGCTTCCACCACTCGTCCGCGTCCGGCCACTTCGTAGGCGACTTCGCAGCTGTCGCAGGATGCGTCCATGCAGGCGAGCTCGAAGAGATGTTCACGGCTCTCCGGAACTATCACCTCGGTCTGTGCGAGGACCTTCATAAGTTCGGGCGGAAGCTTGCACCTATCGAGGACGTGGTTACCCACAGCAACATTCTTCATATGATCCCATCCTTACGCAAAACCGGTGGACTATCAAGTCCATTTGCCGGGTAACTGCAACCATGGACGGGCTCGATTTCGCGCAAACTCCAGGTCGGGCGGACTTTGGTTCACCGGGTATCCATGCAACTGTGCAGCAGGTTCTATCATTCTGCATTTTTATGCAGAAAGTTGTCCGAATTCGCGACATTATACGCAAATTCTGGAAATACTTGCAATGGTGCAGCTCCGATTGTGTGCCGGCCCGAAAGATGTTATAGTTCGACGCTGATTCCATCCCTTGTGCGCGCCGATGTAATAAAGTGCGACAAACCGTGTCGTATAGGGAATTGCACATTATGACGTCAGAGATAGACAAACTTCGCGATATCATCAGCCTCGATTCAGAGCTGAACAAGATACAGGATATGGACATCCTGCTCGAGCGCATCCTGCTCGAAGCACGCAGAGTGGTGAATGCGGACGCCGGTTCAATTTACGTCAAGCGCGGCGACGAGCTGGTCATCACCTATGCGCAGAACGATACGAAACAGAAAGAACTTCCTCCCGGCGAGAAGCTGATCTACAACATCTTCACCGTACCGATCAACGAAACAACGATCTCCGGCTACTCGGCAGCCACGGGAACGGCCGTCAATGTTGCCGATGTATACTCACTTCCCACGAGTTCCCCCTACAAGCACAATCCGAGCTTCGACCGTATCTCCGGTTACCGTACTCAGTCGGTGCTCGCCATTCCGCTCAAGTCGAACACCGGTGAGCTGCTCGGCGTCATCCAGATGATCAACGCGATGGACGAGCGCCACGCTGTGGTACCGTTCAGCCACGACGATGAGATCGTCATCATGCACTTCGCCGCGAACGCGACGGTTGCACTTCAGCGAGCGCAGATGACTCGCGCAATTCTGCTTCGCATGATCATGATGGCGGAGCTGCGCGACCCGAAGGAGACCGGCCCTCACGTCAACCGCGTTGCCGGCTATTCGGTTGAAATCTATGAACGGTGGGCGCATAAGCGCGGAATTTCCGAAGAGGATATTCAGAAGACGCGGGACAACCTTCGCATGGCTGCAATGCTCCACGATGTCGGCAAAGTGTCGATTTCCGACATCATCCTGAAAAAACCTGGCCGGTTCACCGACGAAGAGTACGCGATTATGAAGTCCCACACCTGGGTCGGAGCCCGCCTGTTCACGAACAAGCAGTCGGAGTTCGATGAGATAGCGCAGCTTGTCGCACTCAATCACCACGAAAACTGGGACGGCACAGGCTATCCTGGCCACATCGACATAGTCACCGGCGAAGCTGTGCGGACCGACGAGAAGGGCAACCCGCTCGGCAAGAAGGGCGAAGAGATACCACTTTTCGGTCGTATCGTATCGATCGCCGACGTCTATGACGCGCTCAGTTCGCACCGTGTATACAAGGAAGCGTGGACTGAGGAAAAAGTCCTCGAAGAGATGAAGAAGATGTCGGGAACAAAGTTCGATCCGGAAGTGCTCGACGCGTTCTTCGAGGCGCTCTCTTCGATACGGACGATCTCCCAGAAGTATGCCGATGAAGCCTGAGATCAGGCAACGCATCGGAGCGGCTGATGAGTCACAAGAAATCAAAAAGCGGTTCGAAAAAGAGCGCTGCCAGGCGCCGACTCACATTTGCAATACTCACCAGCGGCGGTGATTGCCCCGGCCTGAACGCCGCCATCAGGGGTGTTGCCAAGGCTGCGTACGGGCTCCGCGATAGCGGATCAGACGGTACCCCTGCCGACAAAGTCGTGCTCTACGGCATAGCAAACGGCTACCGCGGACTGATTGAAGGCGACTCGCGACTCATGCAATCCTTCGACTTCGACGGGATTCTCACGCTGGGAGGAACGATTTTCGGCACCTCCCGTGAAAAGCCGTTCGACGAAGAGTCCGCCTTGAGCGACACCGAAGCTGCACGGAGAAAGCCGGACGCAATTCGCGAAACCTACGAAGCGCTCTCGCTGGATTGTCTGGTGGTGCTCGGCGGGAATGGAACAATGAAGACGGCAAACCGACTCGCGAGAAACGGCCTGAACGTCATCGGTTTGCCGAAGACCATCGACAACGACATCTTCGGTACGGACATGAGTTTCGGCTTCCACAGCGCTGTCGATATTGCCACCGACGCGATCGACCGGCTGCATTCAACGGCACATTCCCACAATCGAGTCATGGTGATAGAGACCATGGGGCATTCGGCGGGATGGCTCGCACTGAATGCGGGCATTGCGGGCGGCGGCGACGTCATACTGATTCCCGAAATACCCTACGAAATCGACAGCGTGGTCAACCATCTGAAGTCGCGGGCGGCCGCCGGTAAACGCTTTTCCATTGTTGTCGTCGCCGAAGGGGCGCTCAGCAGGCAGGAATCGAAGCTTTCAGCGGAGGAGCTCGAACGGCTCTGGCTGAAGAAGGGCATTCCGTCAGCCGGCTACCGGGTTGCGCGCGCAGTTGAAGCAAAGTGCGGCATGGAGACCAGAGTCACCGTGCTCGGCTACCAGCAGCGCGGCGGAACACCGAGCGCATACGACCGCGTCCTCGCCACCCGATTCGGTACCGCCGCGGCACAGCTCCTGTTTCGCCGGGAGTACGGCTGCATGGTCGCAGTAGAAGGGACCGAAATAATCACGCGGCCGCTCGAGGAAGTCGCCGGCAAACTCAAACTCGTGCCGCAGGATCATACGCTTGTGCAGACCGCACGGCGGGTGGGAACCTGCTTCGGGGACACGTAGCGTAACGTCGCCTGCTACGGCCCCTCGTTACCGGCAATAACTTCGCGGTAGAAGTAGAAGCTGTCTTTTGGAATCCGCCGCTGATCCGCGTAATCACAGTATACGATGCCGAACCTGCGGGTGTAGCCGAACGACCACTCGAAGTTGTCGATGAAGGACCACAGGTAATAACCGGCTAGCGGTACTCCCGCCTTGATCGCTTCCGCGCACGCCCGAAAGTGATCCGCAAGATAATCGATGCGCGGACGGTCATGGCAGCGGGTTCCGGTCTGATCGAGCCGGTCATCCACCGCGCAACCATTCTCGGTTACGTAGAGCTGGGGAACACGGTAGTTTTTGTGTACAAACATGAGCTGACGGTAGAGTCCCCATGGGGTTATCGGCCAGTCCATATGCGTCTCTGCCTGGTAGTGTGGAACGTCCCTGAAGTGCTCAGGGTGCTGCTCGTCCCAGGCGACGACCTGCTCGGAGTAGTAGTTTATGCCGAGAAAGTCGATCGGAGCGGAGATCAGCTCCATATCACCATCGACGATCGGCATCTTCACCTCAGGGTACGCGGATAGGTGACGCGCAGGGTATCCTTTCCCGAACAGCGGGTCGAGGAACATGCGCGTGCCGAGATCCGCCGCGCGATCGGCGGCCTCTGTATCGCGCTGATCAAGTGTAGCCGCCCGAGGCGTCGAAAGATTCAGCGTCGTACCAATCTTGCCTGCGTATCCACCTTCATGAAATGCCGCAAGTCCAAGTCCGTGTGCAAGATTCAGATGATGAATAGCCTCGTACGCCTTCTTTCGATCACGGATTCCCGGCGCGTGAATGCCGATCAGATAGCCGAGAATCGAGCTGCAGAACGGTTCATTCAGCGTGATCCAGTTGTTCACCCGGTCGCCGAGCGCCTGAAAGCAGCTCTTCGCATAGTCAAGGTAGCGATATGCGGTGTCGCGGTTCGGCCAACCGCCGCGATCTTCGAGTGGTTGGGGCAAATCCCAGTGGTAGACGGTTACTGCAGGATCAATGCCTGCTCCAAGCAGTCCGTCAATTAGCCGGTTGTAGTAGTCGAAGCCTTTGGGATTCTGGTGAGTCCCGCCATCCGGGAAGATGCGGGGCCATGCAATGGAGAATCGGTACGACTTGACGCCGAGTTCCTTCATCAATGCAATATCTTCGGCGTAGCGGTGATACTGATCGCTTGCAATATCGCCGTTGTGACCGTGACTGACCTTGCCGGGTGTCCGACAGAAGGTATCCCAGGTACTTGTCCCACGCCCGTCCTCGAAAGCCGCACCTTCAACCTGATAGCTTGCAGTCGCGGTGCCCCACAGAAAGTCCTTCGGCATTTTAATCGTCTGCACTGATTTCTCCTCGAATTCACAACTGTATCTGCACATCTACTGTTTTGCAAGTTCGAACAGCTGTCAGTAGGATGTACGGCGCGCAGTCTCCTCGGCAAAAATCCGCCGCACGAGCGAGCGATGCGTGCTGTTGCCGATGATGCTATCCGCTTCGGCGACTGTCGCTTCCGCCTGAGGTGTGAGGATGTGCATCCTCTCTTTCAGTGCAAGAATGCGTCTGACCGATTCGTCGAGTCGGCGTTCAGGAATTGAGCCATCCCTCACTGCCGCCAGCAGCGCGCGGTACACAGCCGGCACATCCTGAGGCATCAGCACGATGTCGCATCCGGCGCGAATTGCGTCCACGGCTGCCTCGTCAGGTGGTGCAAACTTCGTGATAGCCGCCATGTTCATCGCGTCGGTCATAATCACGCCGTTAAAGCCCAGCTCCCGTCGCAGCAGATGATTCACTATCGCCGGCGATAGCGAAGCAGGCGTGCGGGACCCGGTGACATCCGGATATTCGACGTGAGCAATGAGGATAGCGGATGCGCCCGCATCGATTCCGCGCTCAAAGGGCACAAGGGCGATCCGCTTCATCGTAGAAAAAGGCTCAGGATCAACGACGGTCGAGATGTGGGTATCGTTCGCGGTGCCTCCGTGGCCGGGGAAATGTTTCAGTACCGCGCAGATCCCCACCGACTGCAGGCCTCTGACCTCCTCGGCAACCATCCGCGCAACGAGCTGCGCCTGGGTACCGAATGACCTCGTACCGATTACCACATTTCTGGGATTCGTCAGCACATCGGCTACCGGCGCGAGGTCCATGTTGAAGCCAAGAGCTCCCATCTCTTCGCCGATGACTCTTCCAGTCTCATATGCGAGTTGCGGATCCTGTGTCTCGCCAATGACCTGCGCACTCGGAATCGGTGTCGCGGGAATGTGTCCGCTTGCATTGAGCCTGCTCACCGTTCCTCCTTCTTCGTCGGTTGCGACAAAGAGCCGTACGCGCGACATCTCCTGCAGTGCGTTGATAAGCCGAATCGATTGAGGAACGGTGTCCAGATTGCCGCCGAACAGTATGACTCCGCCGGGCTGGAGAGTCCGAAACAGGCTTCGGAACCGGGAATCGAGTGAGGCAAGCTCGAGTCCGGTGGTCGGGTCGGAGACGGTGATCATCAGAAGTTGCCCGACTTTCTGCTCGACGGTCATCCGGGAAAGAAGCTCGTCAACCGCTGTCTGCCGGATTGCGCCTGTTCGCTGTTGTGGCGCTGCCTGCGAACCGGCACTGGAAGCGTTTGCCGTCTCCCGTGTCTGACGAAGCGCCGGCTCATTCGGCAGGGGCTTCGTGGCGGCAATGCCACCCCCGGGTGCGGTTGCGCCGGGTGACGCCGGGACTTCACTCTGTCGGGGCGTCTCTGCCGCAGGTTCTGTCGCAGCTGCGGGTCTCGCGATTTCAGTCGGGGAAGATGGTGCCGGTGCCGCGGAATGTTGCATTGCCGTCGGTGCTGACGCGCAGGAGGAGATGAACAAAACGGCGAGCACCACTGCTGCGTGGTGAAGCGATGGAATGTTCTTCATTGGTATTCCATGGTACCGGTGGAAATTATAACACGGTCCTGACGACCCGCCTCCGCGATCTGACATGGGTACCTGTCGAGAAGGTGTAGCAATCTATGAATCTTCTTGTTCACTAAAATATACACTTTTCCAATTTTCTCGTGCCGTGACATCCGGACAGTGTGCAACTTGTTGGATTGTAGGAGATTACAAGTTGGCGCAGAATCGTGGCAGTTGGTACCCTTCTTGCTATACATAGTGTGATAGGTTTGAGAAATTCGCGAGTTCCCGCACTGCGCTGCTCATACCGTTCAGATTCGACAAAGAGTATATCCAGGGACACGGGAAAATGCAAAAGTTACGCTTCGCAACGGCAGTCATTACTCCATTTCAGCGCATTGGCCTTTTGAGAACTGCGCCGGCAAGCGTGTTCGGCTCGACGTCGGGTTTCATCTATCCAGGTTCGCGTGAAGCAGCGTATTCGGAAGTCCGGACGGAACTTGTGCGAAAATCGATCCATCTACTCATCGCCCTGGTTCCCAGTGTCGCTCTGGTAACCGGCGTCGACTTCATGCTGGCGCTGCTGGGAATCGGAACGCTCTTCTATGCATACGCCGAGACCCTTCGCCTGAACGGGCACCCGGTTGCCGTAATATCCTACATAACTACTGTCGCAGCGCGCGATCGGGATCGCGGTAGATTCGTGCTGGGACCCGTAACGCTGGGCCTGGGTGCAATGCTTGCGCTTCTGCTCTATCCCCTGCCTGCAGCATCGATTGCTATATACTCTCTCGCGTTCGGTGATGGACTTGCAAGTCTCGTCGGCAAAATGTTCGGCCGGCTTCGCATCCCGTTCACGCGGGGAAAGACTTTCGTGGGCAGCGCAACTTGCTTCGTCGCAGTCTACGAAGTAACGCTCGCGGTACTCGGATCGCCGAAGGAAGCCGCAATTATCGCGGCAGGGGCAACGCTCCTCGAAATGATTCCGGTGCGGGACCTCGACAATCTGCTACTTCCGATGGGCGTCGGACTGCTCGCGAACTTCCTGATCTCAGGCTGACCGGTCGACTCATCGCTACATCCATAAGTGCAGTTCGTAGTTTCGTATCCCGTACAGAGCAATCCCCCCTGCAAGCGATAATCCTCCGGCGATGATGGCCGGAGGTGATGACAGGTAGAACAGCAAACCTCTTCCAACAACAACGAGCGTGACTGCAACTGCAATCGAAAACTTCGTTCCGCCTCCACTGATCGTTGTCAGATAGCTGAGTATCGAGAGAATAGAGGTGAGCAGAAGAATCGTGTCAATCGTGGATTCGTTGCCGACCGGATAGAGGAGGTTCGGGTAGATCCCGAGTGAATCCACCGGCACCAGATAGGCAACGGCGAACGAGACGAGTCCGGCAACTTCAAGGACTGTCGCATACTTCTGGTATTGGACTCCGGCGGCGTAGAGGCTGGAGGCGAGCAAGCAAAACGAACCGAAGAATTGTCCGAAGTAGATTGCCCTCGTAATCACGTCGCCGTAGAAGGTCGGAAGATTCAGGTAGAGGAAGTAGACTTCCACGGATTTCAAGCCGCTGAGACTGAGCGAAAGCACAAACAGCGTAAAGAAGAAAACATCAGGAGCCGATACCTTCAGAAAGTATCGTCGGAGAAAGATGGTGCCGATCGAAGAGCTCACACTGAGCACGCCAATTCCGACGATCGTCCAGACAAGAGCGCGGTGGGTCGTCTTCCATTGGAAAATGAGCCAGTGCTGCACATTCTGGAAGGAATCGGCCGCCGGACTGAATCCATGAATGGCGACCAACCCAAGCATGTAGACACTCAGGCCGAAAACAGCCACGGAGAGCACGATTCCTATCATGAGTACGTTGTTCCTCGTGGCAAGGGTCATGTCAGTAATATATCAATTCGTATCGAGAAAAAACTACAGTAAGGACAAAACTGTTCGATATTGAAAGGGGAGGCGTGGTTACATGAAGGGGTTTCTCCTCGGCAGTATGTTATTCCTCGGTGCCGCGTTCGCAGTCTGGGCGGGCGATGTCGCCGTCTTCACGAATCTCGGTTTCTCGCCGGATTCTCGCGTCTTCATGTTTGCGCAGTACGGACTGGACAACACGAAACCATTTGCCGAGCTCTACGCAGTGGACGTTCAGTCAAATACATTCGAGCCGGACGGCGTTCAGAAACGAACATTCGATGTTCACATCTACCCCGGACAGGACGGTAGCGGTGCGCTATACACGCTTCTCGAACAGAACATTCCACTGATCAGAAAGTACCACATCGATCACCTTGCTCTTGGAAGAATTGTCTACATACTCATAGATGGACAGGACCCAAAGTCACATATCGAATTCCGGGATTTCAACACCGGAAACAGCTATACCGTTGACTTGATTCAGCGCGCACAGACTGCCGGCCAGCCGGTAGGAGCATCATTCCACATAGTTCTGACCGCCAACCTCAAAGACGGCACGTCGAAAACGTTTACCATCGGACTTCCGGGATTCATACGGGCCGGCGTCACAGCATACCGAATCCGACAGATCATCCTCTCCCCGGACGAGAAGTCACTTGTGTTCGTTGTCGACAAGGAATACAAGTCGGACAACGGCAACAACATTCGCTACATGGTCGAGACCATCTCCATTCGCTAGTCCGGAAAACCGATAACCTTGACAGACGATTTTGGCGCCTCTACAATGCCGTACATCTCGATAAACGGACGTGCAATAAAATGGCCGAACAGATCACCCCGCGTGCAACCAGCTATTCCGACTGGTACATAGACATTGTCCTTCGTGCCCGACTGGCAGACTACAGCCCCGTGAAAGGCTGCATGGTAATCCGGCCGCAGGGCTATGCGTTATGGGAAAAGATGCAGTCGGCGCTCGATGCGATGTTCAAGCAGACAGGACATCAGAACGCATATTTCCCGCTGCTCATTCCCGAAAGCTTCATGAAGAAGGAAGCCGAGCACGTAGAAGGATTCGCTCCTGAACTTGCGGTTGTCACTCATGGTGGTGGCGAGCAGCTCGATGAGCCGCTGGTGATCCGCCCGACATCCGAGACGATCATCTGGAGCATGTACAAGAAGTGGATACAGTCCTACCGCGATCTGCCGATCCTCATCAACCAGTGGGCGAATGTGGTCCGCTGGGAGAAGCGAACCCGGCTCTTTCTGCGAACGACCGAGTTTCTCTGGCAGGAAGGCCATACCGCGCACGCGAATGAGGCCGAGGCCCGGGAGGAGGCGCTTCGCATGCTCGAGGTGTACCGGACCTTCGCGGAGGAGTACATGGCGATTCCGGTGCTCACCGGTGTAAAGTCGGAGTCCGAAAAGTTCGCGGGCGCCGTAGACACCTACGCGATCGAAGCGATGATGCAGGACCGCAAAGCGCTGCAGGCAGGTACATCGCACTTTCTCGGCCAGAACTTCGCAAAGGCGTTCGACGTCACCTTCCAGAGTCGCGAAGGGGCACTTGAGCTGGTGTGGGCCACTTCATGGGGCGTTTCGACCCGGCTCATCGGTGCGCTCATCATGGCACATTCTGACGACTCAGGCCTTGTGCTGCCGCCGAAGCTCGCGCCAATCCAGGCGGTCATTGTTCCCATCTTCAAGAACCAGAACAAGGCGCAGGTGGTAGAGTACGCGGAAAAGCTCCGCGCAGAACTCGCCGGCCTGGTGTCGGTAAAGCTCGACACCGATGACAACAACTCACCGGGCTGGAAGTTCTCAGAATACGAAATGCTCGGCATCCCGGTGCGCATCGAGATTGGACCGCGCGACATGGAAGCGGGCAAAGCGGTGCTGGTTCGGCGGGACAGCGGCGTGAAGGAAGCGGTGCCAGCTGGCGAGGTCGGAGCGCGTGTTGTGCAGCTTCTCGCGGAGATCCAGTCCGGGTTGTACGAGCGCGCCAAGAAGTTCCGCGACGAGAATACGTTCGATGTTGATGACTACGCGAAGTTTAGAGAGATGTTCGAAGGCGAAAGTAACGCCGGCTTTGTACGCTCACCATGGTGCGGAAACGCCGAATGCGAAGCGCGCGTGAAGGCGGAAACGAAGGCGACGATCCGCGTTTTGCCGTTCGGAAACGAAGACCATACTGCGGGGAGGAAGTGCCTGGTGTGCGGAAACGAAGCACGGCACCTCGCTATATTCGCCAAGTCGTATTAATTTCGGTTTCCTGCGTGTTATACTCAGTGCGCATGGGGCGTAACTGCGTCAGTTCGCGGAAAATCAGTGCAATCCTGGCGTTTTCGGTATTTGTCGCACTTCCTGCAATGTCAGTCTGCGCTCTGCAGGTGACCGACCTCGAGGTGCGACCCGCACTCTTCTGGTTGGGAAACGGCTACACCACAGACTCGAGTGGAAACCCGGTTCAGTACAGCGATGTGAGCCCGATTACCGGTGGCGCCGGAATCGGTGTGGGACTGCAGTTCTCGCCGCTCCTGTCGCTCCGCCCGGCGCTCGATTTCTTCGGCATACAGTACGCGCTCGTATCGATTAATGGATCGCCGAAGGCAGTTCCCACGCAGATTGAAACCGGAAACGCAGTGCTCATGCTGAATGCGCTCCTGTCGGTTCCTCTCACCTTCACCTGGAAACTCGATCCACAACTTCAGTTCTCCGCCGGCGTATCGCCGAGCATGCTTTTTCGCATTCCAACCATAGGTTACGGCACGCCGGATCGGGGCGGAATAACATCCTATCTCTACGCAGACGCGCGCTTCTTCTATCCCGAAGTGCAGACGTCGATTATGTACCGGATGTCGGACCAGCTGAATGCGGGATTCACGCTGCGCGCACTGTTCCCGATCTTCCATCTGTGGGACGCAGAGGCGGTGCCGTTCTGGGATCAGATGATCATTTCCGGCATGCTCTCACTGCGCTTTAGCCTTTAGGCTACCGCCGCATTCGTTGCGCGCCACCGTCGAGGCTCGCGGTACCGGTTCTCGTGCCTGCAATCAGATACCCGATTGTGCCGGAGATCACCACATCGAGCAGTGCACCGACACTCACGAGGATTGGCCCGGCAGCCTGTAGAATCAAGTAACCGTCCTCCAGTCCTTTACCGTACATCTTCGAAAGCAACGACAGCAGAATGACCACCCCGAGACCCGGAACCGAACCGAGCATGAAGGATGCGAGAAAGGTGAAAACCAGCACCCACAGGAACTGCCCAATTGAAACATCGAGGCTCGAGTAGGACTTGAGAACCAGGATGAATGCGATTGCGGTGACCAGAGCGGTGCCGCTCCTGCAGAATATCGCGTTGATGGGAAAGATAACCGATCCTGCTTTCCTCGGAATCCCGAGTTCCTCGCGTCCAATGCGGCTCAGAACTCCGAGCGCGAAGTAGCTGTCGCGGGAGAACAGTGCGGCGAGGGCCGGGGCAATAAGGGTGTAGAGAAAGCCAAGCGGCTTTGTCTTGCCGGCCAGGAAGTAGACCACGAGCGGCACGACAATGAGAATAACCACTGCTGCAGTGAAGACAACTGTCACGAATAGCTGGCGGAACATCTCGAGATCACCCATCTGCCGCAGTTCCAGAATGGAGTACGCCCCGAGTGCAATGAAGCCGATTCCCACAATGTCGGAAATGACGCTGTTGATCCGGTAGAAAATCCGGGACAGTGAATCAAACAGATCGGTGACCGGAGATGTGTAGAGTGCCGTCGAGTTCAGTGTCACGCCGATGATCAGCGAAAGCACGAGAATCGGCAGCAGTGAGTTTTTCAGCTGAAAGACCTGCAGCACATTGCCGGGAAATACATCCAGAAGCAATGAACGAACTGCCGGTAACTGCATCCGGTTCGCTTCCTGCACCACAATGGGAACTCGCTCGGGCGAAAGAATGATAACGCTAAGCGCTCCCAGGAAGGTAAGTGCCGCCGTTGCTATCAGGATGTAGACGATTGTCCTTCCTACGGTTGCGAGCACATTATGCTCATCCTTCAGTTCCCTCACACCCGAGGCGAGACCAAAGAACACCATGGCGAAAACCGAATATGTTCCAATGTTGACGACGAGGCCTGTAATATAGCGAAACAGGTCGGTGGTGTCTCCACCGGACAGCGGAAGAAAGAGGCCAAGAAACACTCCGGCGACACCACCGATGAGAAACCGTATCCAGATCTTCATGGCAGAACAGTAAACCATTTACCGGACAAATGAGAAGAGTCCCGATTTGCCGGTGTACTTGAGCCACTTGCCGCGCGTTCGTTCCGGCCGATCCTGACCGACCGTCAGAATGAACTGCGCAAACTCCTTCGGATTGTCGATCGTCGATTCGAATCCCCGGAGCAGGATGGGTTCATTATGATAGGCCGCAAAAAGCTCGTTTCCAATAGCCCGGAAGACCGCGGCTGCACCGGCTTCAAGCGGCGCTCCCGGTTGCTCCGGCGCGTGCTGAAACACGAGGGTAAGGATACCGGAACCCTGCTTGTTGAGGTGCAACAGAACTTCCCGCAGAAGAAAGAGATAACCCTTGATATCGGCGTCGATCCCGGTTTCGATGTCCGCGGCGGATAGTTCGTGAAGTGGCTGGAACCCGCCGTGTGCCTGATAGACGACTATCGCTTCATCAATCGTTTCAAGCTCGTTTGCAGCGCGGATTATGACCGAGCGAGCCGAAAGCGGCGATCTGCGATTCCAGATGGTTGATAGGAGACCCTCGGGGCCGGCGCTCCGGTCCTGACCCGATTCCTGCGTAACCAGGAGCGGCAACCGGAGATTCAATGCCTCAAGCACCAGCGCGTCAAGAACGGCGCTGTGTCTCCCGGCGATCAGAACATGACGCTCCATGGCGGCTATAGTAGCGGCATTATTCATGGCTGGTCAAGGAAAACGAGAACTCACTGCAGGCAATTGTCGGACAGCCTACGATTCGTATCCCAGAAGACGCTCTACCCGGTACTCCGACCTGGCTTCGAGTTCTCTGAATTCAAACGCGATCCGAGCGATGCGCTGCGCGTTTGCAGTGCGCACCTCCTGCGGCACCTCCGTTCTTGCAAGCTCCTCGCACATAGCAACCATGGTCAGTGTCCAGGTCAGTACCTCGAACCCTTCCTTCTGGTACCAGACCACATCGTCGTATCGGTTGAATCCGAGAAAAGTGGTGACCTGGTCGTCTTCGCAGAGACCGCGCAATACCCGTCGCGCGACAACTTCGGCCGATTCGCGTTCTTCGAGTGGTCCGTGAGACTCATTCGCGTACCATGATTCGTAGCGGAGCAGCAACCGCAGGAGCGTCTCGAACGTGCCCCGGTCGAGTGAGATACGGTATCGTTCGGCCGCTACCGGCTGCATCGCCACAGAAATGCGAACCGGCAGCGCCCATTCATCTACAGCCGTCGCGGGCAGCAGCCGGCAGACCGGGGTAAGCAGCAACCATCCGGCGACTCCCGCTATATGCAGTGGATTCTCCGGCAGACCGTCGTGCAGAAGCGATGCCGCCGCCGCTACGACTGCGTGCATTCTCCCGAGCGCTTTCTCGATTGAACCGTCGCGGTGGGCGAACTCCATTGCGCCGGAGAGGAACACTTCGTAGAGTTGAAAGAGTGACGACAGGCCCTCGGAGGACACATCCTGTTCGAGTGCATCCAGAAGCGCCTGAAGCGACTTTCGATCGACGACCGGATTCAGCCGCTCGTAGACCGGCGCAAGGTAGGTGTTGCGGAGCGCGGCATCGATGTCCGGCATGCCGGTCCCCGAAGCCTGCCGCGCAAGGGCATGATAGAGACCATCGGTGGTCTCCTCTTCCTCGCGAATCTTCGTAAATACCTGACACCCATACCCGGCGAGCCCGATGTGGATGCCCTGTTCGGCGATCTCGGCACTGCTGCGAATGAACCAGAGCGCTGCGCGGGACTCGTAGAGCAGGCAGAAGTGATCACCATCGCGATGCAGGCCGAGCGCGTCGGCGAGATCTCGTTGCACGAGCGTTCGATGCCCCTGCCCGTCGCGGTCGGCATATGCCGCCGAAAGCCTGATCCAGCCCCATGCACCCTCGTATGCGTTGTTGTACAGCACGAGCACCCGGTCGTGACCTTCACCGTTCGTGTAGGCGAAAACGTTCTCGTTCACTGAACCGTCACTGCGATACAGGTCGAACAGAAGGAAGTTGGCCACATCGGCGAACAGATGCCGCCGTCTCACGAGCGGGAAAATTTCGCGCTCATGGCGTGCGACAAGCGCGCTGTCGGGCCGTTCATTCAGGTAGGCACGGCGGTACTCCATGCCGTACTTTTCGGTAAAACCTTCGACCTGCCCGTGGCCGAACATCGGCAGTCCGGGCATGGTGACCATCATGGTGCAGACACCGAAATACTTGTCCTCGCGGCCGAACTGAACTATGGCAGTTTCCTCATCGGGATTGTTCATGAAGTTCACGAATCGCTTCAGGATGTTCCGGTCGAACTCAAGGGTATTCTTGATGGTTTCCCGATACTTCGCGTTCTCTTCTCCCTTGAGCATGTTCATGAACGCGCTGTTGTAGACCCGGTGCATCCCGAGGCTGCGAACAAAGTACCCTTCCATCATCCAGAACGCCTCTGCAAGCAGGAGCGTGTCAGGTGCCTGCTCTGCCGCGCGGTCGACAACCTCGCGCCAGAACTCATCCGGCATAGCAGCTGAAAACTGCTCGGCGGTAAGGCCGTGGTCCGCGCGCGACGGTATGTCACCGCCTGTACCCGGTTCGGGAAACCAGAGGCGCTGGAAATGTCGCTTTGCGAGGGTCATTGCCGCATCGAAGCGTATGATGGGAAAGGTGCGCGCAACGCGAAGTATGAGGTCGATCACCGCCTTCCGCGTCTCGGGATTCAGAAAATCAAGCTGTGCGGTGTCGTTCCACGGCATGTGCGTCCCATCATTGCCGTGATAGATGTAGCGAACCTCGCCGGTTCTGTTATCGACCCGCTTGAATACCACCGCTGCATCGGTCCGATCGTAGTAGTGATCTTCGAGATGGATGGCGATCTCGGGAGCCGTTGAGAGATTTTCGCCGGTGAACGTGTAGGAGGGAAACGGCGGTTCGGGGACTGAGATGAATCGCTCGGGGTGGTGCACCATCCAGTCACTGTCGAGCCCGGTGTGATTGGGAACCATATCACTTGCGAGTCTGATGCCGTGTGCAGCGCAGCGCACCTTGAGCTTTTCGAGCGCGTCCCAGCCGCCAAGTTCGGCGGAGATGTCGTACGAGCGCAGCGAATAGGCGGATGCTTCTGCATCGCCGTTTCCCATGATCTGCTTGATTCTGCGCGAGGCAGGACTGCGCTCCCAGATTCCGATCAGCCAGAGTCCGGTGATTCCCCAGGCCGCGAGCCGGTCAAGCTCCTCGTCGGGAATCTGATCGAGGGTCCGTACTTCCCGGCCGTACGAAGATGAGAGCTGCTCGAGCCACACGAGGGTACTCTTTGCCAGGAGCACGACCTCGGGCATCCAGTCGCGATCTTCGCTGAACTTCTCTATATCAGCTTCCTGACCTTGAAAGCGGTAGACTCGTGTCTCTCCCGGTCCCGGCCCTGCGAAAAAGCCCTTGTGATCCTCCTTGAACAGATCAAGACCCTGGAGGATGCGTAGCAGAAGATCGCCAATGTAGCTTCCCCAGTGCTCGCGAATGTAACGGAGCTGATCTTCGAGCGAGTCCGGGTGTATTCTCGCCGGCTCGAGCAGCAGTTCAACCAGCGGCTGCTGATCTTCGCCGAGAGGCGGCAATCCGGCAAGCATATCCGAAACAGCTTTCACGACCGGTTCGTAGGCGGGCAGATTGCGCACCGGCCGATCGCCAACCAGCTCATCGAATGCGTGGAACGCACTGTTCTGGTTTTCGATCCAGAGCAGAAAGAGCTCCTCGAGTGCAATCTCGCGGCCCGCCTCACCGTTCTCGATCGATTCCAGATACTGATCAACCGCGACTGTCCGCCGGTACACGTCGGCCGGCGGATAGGCGGCCGTAAGTTGTCCGAGCACCTCATCCACCTGCTCCCGTCCATGTACTCTGTAGAGTTCTTTGAGTAGTTCCGTGAAGAGCGCTCGTCGGTGAATGTCGCGGTAGTGCAACAGCACATGATGATAGACCTGATCGATCAGTCCTACCGCATGCAGAGAAGAGACGTGCACTATGCCCTCTGGCGAACGTGATGCGTCACGCTGCCGGTTCATTGAATGCGCGAGTTCACGCACAGCGTGCAGGTGTGCGGAGACGTCTGAAGCAGTCGAGCTGAACAGTACTCCGTCGAAACCATACCGATCCCGGGCTGCGCGGGAAACGTTGAACTCGCGGGTTCGAACGATCGGATGCGAGGTGCTGCGTGCGGGCTTCCTGCGAGTCGAAGAAGACGCCTTCACTTCTTCCGGTTTGTTGTCCATGTTGAGCTCCTCCGGCTACGGCGGGACACAATATCTCGCAGGAGACGGTTCCACGCGTGATGGCTCATCAGTTCCTCAAGTGTAACCTGAATTCGATAGGTCCAGTTGTAACTGTTGTACGTTCCCGGAACATTCACCCGTTCTTCCGCGGAGTTCGCAATGCGCAGCGCTTCACTCAACGCAAAGAAGTCCTGGACCTGGAGCACACAGATAGCCGAACCCGCCTCGAGCACGCCGGAGATGATCTCACGTGCCGTGGACGGATCGTAGACGGGCGGGCACTCGCTGTCGAAGCCAAGCGCCTTCCAGAAAAGCTCCCGGGTCGGTTCGGTCTCCCACCATTCACGCATTGTAGTCGTATCGTGCACAGAGAGTGCGCAGACAGTCAGAAACGGGTATTCGCGCGGTGGAACAAAGGGCTCCCCGGCCGCCGACCAATCGCGTGCCCAGCGGGGAATTCTCAATCCAAGGATTCCAAGGTGCTCGAGCACGCGCGGAACCGCGGCGGGGATTACTCCGAGATCCTCGGCGCAGGTCAGCATGGGAACCGTTGTGTTCATAAACGAGAGCAGCGCGAGCCCCTGCTTTTCCCAGATCTCTTCGGACTCCGCACCATGCTCGGCGACCAGCTTCTCAAATCGGACCTTCTCCGCGTCCGAAAGACTCCGATAGCGGCTGCAGTCGCGAAACTTCCACGAGGGAGCATAACTTGTATCGCCGGTCCTGATCAGCGCACGGTTGCGGAAAAGGGCGAGCAGCCCCTCGCGCCGGGACTCCTCCAGGTGGAGCGCCTCAATGTCACGTTCACCGGCGATCCGTCCGGAGAACAGGTACAGATCCTCGTTCCTTATCTGTTCGAAACAGTGCGCCGCCAGTTGAGTCGCATCGGTTCCGAGCACACCGTCGATAGTTGCCCGATCGATGTGGGGCTCGGCGAGCCACCGGATACGCGCCGGATCGAAATCCGCCGCGAGCAGCTGCTCTTCGGTGATGTCGGAAGAGGGGAAAAAGCTGCCGAGAATGCCGCTCGAATGCCTGGCAGCGATTGCCCAGATGCGGAAGAAGCCGAGCACATGGTCGATTCGATACGCGTGAAAGTACTTATCCGCCTGGCGCAACCGCTCTTTCCACCAGCGAAACTCCTGCCGTTCCAGGGCCCGCCAGTCGTAAATGGGAAAGCCCCAGTTCTGGCCGAGGTCCGAAAACATGTCGGGCGGGGCTCCGGCGCGAAGATCGAGGTTGAACAACGCGCGATTTGCCCACACGTCCGCGCTGTCCCCGTCCATGAGAATCGGCAGATCCCCTTTCAGGCGGACGCCGAGCGCTTCAAGTTCGCCTGCCGCCCGAATCAGCTGCTGTTCGAGGCGCATCTGAACCCAGGCGTAGAACTGAAGGGATTCTGAAGTTGCAGGATCGGCCCAGAGGGTCTCAATCTGTACAGCTGATGGATCACGCATGGTCTGCCAGGAGAACCAGGGCAGCTGGTCGTTCTTCTCTTTCAGGTGGCGGAATGCGGCGTACAACCTGATCCAGGCGTTGGCCTGAATCCACGTTCGAAGCTCTTCGCCTGAGATGATGGATTCCCTGCAAAGTTCGAACAGTTCCTTCAGAATCTCGAGTTTGCCGGAGAGAACCTCCGGGAACTTCACGCGCGCCGCGGGATCGGTCGCAGCGCGAAGCGCGGCGATCTTCTGCGCCAGCTTCGGCGGACACTCTTTGATCTCGGGGAGGTCCTGGAGACGAATATAGACGGGGTGGAGTGCAAACGCGCTCAGTGCGCTGTATGGTGAGCTCTGTGTGCCGGTATCGTTGACGGGCAGAATCTGAATGAGCTCGAGACCGACTTCACTGCACCAGGTGCCAAGCAGGGGCAGATCTGCGAACTCTCCAATGCCGCAGCTGTGCGAGGATCTGAGCGCAGATACAGGCACGAGCACACCGGTAAGGTAGTGGTTCAGTTCCGGGAACCGCATATACATCCTCTTTACGCCGTCATTTGATCCTGCGTACAGTACTGCGCATGAATGGTGTACTATAGCAAATTGGAGAGTCTTGGTGTAGAATGCCCGAAACTTTCAGGAGGTCGCACCATCCTGCGGAATACGACGCGGCGCATAGTCCTTACCGCTGCACCACTTATTGTCATTCTGGCTGGCGCGCTGCTTGTTCTGCCCCGGCTCACTACCTCTTCTGCCGAACCGGGCGACCCGTCCGCGAAGGCCCGACCTGCCGCGTCGGTCGCTACCGACGTCAGGAAGTCTCCGGTGGCCGCTCCGCAATATCGCATGACGGCAGACGACACGCTTCAGGTGTCGCTCGACGGCGGCGGAAGTTACGCGGACACGACGCCGGTTGCCCTGGTCGCGACATCGACAGAAGCCGCCGCGACGGGCATTTCCGCACGGGAAACCTCGCCATCGAGTTCACATGTCCTTTCATATGGCTGGGATTCAGCGGTGCCCTCGCGCGTAGCAGTTACCACTGCTGACACGCTCTACCTTTCGGAAGACCACGGTTCAAGCTGGTCCGAAATACCGATAAAGAATCAGATCAATTCCAATGTAAAACTCACTTCGGTGGACCTTTCGCCGTACGATCGAAACACAATGGTCGTCGGGACTTCGTTCAATGGAATCTTCGAAACGACCAATCTCGGAAAAAGCTGGAAAGAGATTTCGGACACGAAGGCGCTCAGATTCTTCTACCGCGGCGCAGGGTTCTGGGAAGAGGTCACCTCGGTAGACTACGACCCGACAAACCCATCGATACTCTCATTCACTCTCGGGTATGGATACGGCACGTTCCGATGGGACCGATCGACCGGCGCGGTTACAAAAGTCGATACATCGGCGGGAGACTCTGTCGCATCGATGACGAGCGTTGCAGCTCCCCTGCTTGATACCGCGAACGCTCAGGCACAGCAGCGGATGAAGGTCGCGTCAAACCGTGTGGGTATCTACGTCTCACCCTACAACGCGCAAGGTGACCGGCTGCCCGGTTACCTCGATTTCGCGAAGAAAGAGGGGTTGAACAGCATCGTCGTGGACTTCAAGGACGATTTCGGCTATCTCCGCTATGACAGCCATGTCCCGACGGCGCGCTCCGCGGGGGCGGTGCGACCGCTGTTTGGCGCGAAAAATCTCATCGCCCAGGCACACGCAAAGGGAATCTACGTCATTGCGCGCATGGTCGTCTTCAAAGACCGCGAGCTCTACTCCTACGACGACGGCAAGTACGCACTTTTCGATTCGACTACCAACCGGCCGTGGGGCGTATTCCGGAAGGAAGAGGTGCCCGTCGTTCAGAAGAGCGAAAACGGCCAGACAGGTTCAGCTGCCACTGCCGTGAACGCCGATGCACCGAAGAAGACCGAGCTGAAAACGGTTCAGGTCGAATGGTGGGTCGATCCCTACTCCCAGTTCGTATGGGACTACAATATCGCGATCGCGAAAGAGCTGCAGACGCTGGGTGTTGATGAGATCCAGTTCGACTACATCCGGTTTCCATCCGACGGATACGTTTCACGCATTGTCTCACACTACAAGAAGCCGGGCATGGACCGGGTTGGAGCACTATCGGGCTTTCTGAAGAAGGCACGTCAGTCGCTCACCGTTCCGATCAGCATCGACGTCTACGGATTCAACTCCTGGTACCGGACGGTCTACCTTGGCCAGGATATCGAGGAACTCTCCCGCTACGTCGATGTCATCTGCCCCATGTTCTATCCGTCGCACTTCAGCCGCGAGTTCTACCAGAACATGAGCTATATCGATCGGGCGCAGTTCATCTATCACGAGGGGACCCGTCGCGCTGAGGACATCGTGCACGGATCGGCGGTGATCAGGCCATGGGTGCAGTCGTTTCTTATCGGCGGTGAGCTCAAGTTCGATGAACCCACCTACTGGACCTACCTCACGAACCAGCTCACCGGAGCGGCTGAAGGCAAGGCAGCCGGTTACACGCTCTGGAACGCGTCAGGGCACTACTACATGGTGGCAAAGCCGATCACCGGATTCACCGAACCCTACTCCAGCTCAGCTGTTCCCCCTGGAAATTCGACCACGCCATGAACTATCCGCGCTATACTTGAGCGCGGAGGATTGCGGTGACAACTATTGAATCGTGGGCGCAACAGGTCATCTCTTCGGTCGAGCAGGTCTTTCTCGGGAAGCGCGAGGTTATCGAGCAGTTCCTGGTCGCGCTTCTGTGCCGGGGACACGTGCTTATCGAGGATGTGCCCGGACTGGGAAAGACGATCGCAGCGCGAGCACTCGCGGCGTCGATAGGCGGTCTGTTTTCCCGGGTTCAGTGCACGCCCGATCTTCTGCCGACTGATATCCTCGGTGTTTCGGTCTTTAATCCCCAGGATGGAGAGTTTCACTTCAGACAGGGTCCCATCCACGCGAATGTCGTGCTGGTTGACGAGGTGAACCGCGCGACACCGCGGACACAATCGGCGCTGCTTCAGGCTATGGCGGAAAACCAGATCAGCGTTGAGGGCAGGACAGTTCCTCTGCCGGATCCTTTCTTCGTCATGGCGACAGAAAATCCTGTCGAGTTCGAAGGCACGTTTCCGCTTCCGGAAGCGCAGAAGGACCGCTTCTTCCTCTCGCTGCATGTTGGATATCCGGAGCGGGAAGTCGAGAAGCAGATAGTCGAACAGCAGCGACGAATGACACACCCGGTGGACGACATCAAACAGGTAACCGATCCGGAAACGATCCGGACAATGCAGGAGGCGGTTCTCTCGGTCTTCGTCGATGAAACGGTATTCGACTATATGCTCAATCTTGTTGAGGCAAGCCGGCAGGCTCCGGGCGTACGCATCGGGGTGTCGCCACGGGGAACACTCGCGCTCTACAAAGGCTCGCAGGCGCTCGCTGCGCTGCACGGACGGGACTTCGTGCTGCCGGATGATGTGAAACGCCTCGTGCACGGCGTTTTCGACAAGCGGATCATTCTCAACGCCGATGCGCAGATAAAGGGTTTGAGCGCCGAAGCGGTGGTCGACCGGGTGCTCGGGTCGATCCCGGTCCCGCTGCTCGAACGGCGGTCATGAGCGCCGGAGCGATATTCGGACTCATCATTTCGGCGTTCCTCGTCCTGTTCATACCGCTTGCACCGATGCAGTGGGTGGGCATCTTCTTTCTCGCCGTCATTCTCCTGTCAAAGACGTACAGCGTCGCGATCCGGAGGTCGCTCAACGTAACGCGCAGCAGTCATTCGATCAATGTTTTCAAATTCCAGCCGGCTGTCGTCGAGATATCACTATCGAACAGGGGAATGCTCCCAATTCCCTATCTGTCGGTGTTCGACGATGCAGGAAATCTGGCAACTCGGGATCAGAACCGCGGTGTGCTCGCGCTCGGTGGCAACTCGGAAGCAAGCTTCAGCTACACCCTTAAGGGCTACAACCGCGGAGTGTATGAGCTGGGTCCTGTGCGGCTGCGCGCTTCCGATCCGCTGGGTCTGTTCCCGTGGAGCGCAACATGGCAGCTGCGGAGTTCGCTCGTAGTCTATCCATCGGTCTACCCGATCACTCTGAAGACTGATCACGGTGTTCCCGCAGGATCCGTGCGCGTCTGGAATCCCGTGTACGAGGACATCACCAATTACCGTTCCATTCGCGAGTATGTGTCCGGCGACGATCCGCGCCGCATCAACTGGAAGGTGTCCGCACGGACCGGGTCGCTGCAGACCATGCAGTTTCTACCCGCCATCGGCTTTCCGGTCATGGTGCTGCTCGACCTGAATGCCGATCATTACGCCGTGCGGAATCGCTACGTGCATACCGAGCGCGCGATCGAAGCTGCTGCTTCGATCGTGCAGGCGGCGGCAAATATCGGGCAGGCAGTCGGCCTGCAGGTAACTGGCGGTATTGCGCAGTCGGCTGCAACGGCTGCGCAGTCTGCTGCAACGGGTGCGCAGTCGGCTGCCGCCGGTTCTGTTCCGATCGCGCAGGGGTTTCCGCACGCAACCGCGATACTCGAGCTACTTGCCCGCGTGGTCGTGGTAACACTTCCGACCCGGGAAGGTCCAGTCGAACATTTCGTGCAA
>Ga0307376_10001748_pt1 | contig 22601 bp, 41 predicted proteins | sample TR2MG_FD_202536 | JGI IMG/M metagenome (GOLD analysis project Ga0307376, IMG submission 202536) | Soil microbial communities from Risofladan, Vaasa, Finland - TR-2 | ecosystem: Environmental > Terrestrial > Soil > Coastal area > Acid sulfate soil | place: Finland: Risofladan, Vaasa | collected...
GGATATATCTAAAGAAGAATTTGAAAGAATATTTGAAACAATCAAAGATATTGATTTAACTAAAATTGAAGAAATAGAGGATAATACAAATATGATTGGAGAAATAGCTTGTGCTGGCGAAGTTTGTGAGGTAAAATGACTTATTGATAATATAGGGAGATATTTAGTTATGACATTATTACAATTTTTCACAATAGTCGTTGTTTGTATTACAATTGACTCTGTTATATATAACATTATTAGACATGGGAGAAAGAAATGAAAATCACAATGTATAGATATTCTATATTAGACGAGAAGGGCGGAAAGTTGTTTAAAACTATGTGGATTAGTGATAAGCTTGGGGAAGGTAGTGGTGAAAAATTTATTGCACCCCTAACATATTCATCTGAAAGTCACGTGTCTGTTTATCTGAATAAACCAGAGTTTTGTCGAATTGTTGATAGAGAAGAGAGAGAATTTGATTTTCCAAATTTAATGCCTAAGGATGAGGTTGATAGTTTGACTGAAACTCCAGTTAAAACTGAAGTTGTAGATTTTACAGAGATTCAATCCGAGGAAAAAGCAGAAATTACTTCCGATAAACACGAATGATTTTTTAAAAGGTGACGGGGTTAGTATGGAAATGAGTAATGATGACATGATAGGAATACTTATATTACCAGTTACTATCATTTTATCTGTTGTAGTTTTATGTGCTTTTATATATAAAGATTATAACCAACCATCATACTTAAAAAATAAATTCATATTCAACCAAGCGGTATCAATAGAGTGTGGTTTCTTTAAAGGACAAACTGGAATTATCCGACAAGAAGGTGTTGCAACTAAGGATGAGAGAGGTTACTTAGTTCTCCTAGATAGCACTAAATCGGAAGTGTGGATTGTATCATCATGTATAACCGAGGCTTCACCAAATGAAGATTAGTATAATCTCTTTTGCATTATTTATTTTATTTTTGTTTATGGCAGCACTATTTAATCATATTCAAGATGATTGTTTTGAAACATCAAAACATGTTGATAGAATATTGGAGGACTACGATGACGTTTTTTAAATTAATAGAAAGTATATGGAAAGATCACATTGGAACATTTAATTCTGGAGTTATGAATGAAATTTTTAATTCAAACTTACCAGAATATACATTAGAGGATATGGAAAAAGCATATAATGCTGGATATGAAGAAGGAGCTAAATCGACAGATACTTCTGGAGAGGAAAGACTTTCTATATTATAATAAAGTATTAACTCAAGGGGAGGGGAGTTGAATAAATTAAAAAAAACAATTCACGTTTTGTTACTTTTAATAGTAACATCATGTGCAATTATTTCACCCGATATTTCTGATAGAGAATACTGCAAACAAAAATCATATACATATGTTTGTTCTGGTAATGATAAACCGGAAACAACTCTAAATTGGTTAATAAGAGAACATAAGAGATTAGTTCATGAAAATAATTAATTATATAATATTAATGATGATAATTTCATCATGCACAATTGTTCCACTTTATAGGGTTAGAAAAGTAAAATTATGTGAAAAAAAAGCATATGATACTGTATGTACTGGATATGAAGATGATGTTGAGTACATCGATAGTAATTCTATATATAATTAAATGGAGGTATGTGTGTTAAAAAATACACTTAAAAAGGGAGATAGGGTACATTGTTATGATTCAGCATGTGTTTTATCTAAAGTTTACACAATAATTGATGTTATCGATGATTATGTTATTTTAGATCAAATGGAAGAAGAATATATTGATATGACATTGTGGTATGGGACTTGTATACGTGCTCCTAGAGAGTTTCTTATTCCTATAGGTTACCAAGAAGATTTTTCAAGTGTTGACATTCCAGATGATATTAAGTATAATTATATTAAGGTTAGAGAAGTTATTGATGAGTAAGGAGAGTTAACATGTTTAATCTATATGAAATAGTTATTATTGGAATTGCTTCTTTGTATGTATATACAATGTATCAATTGTTTTGGATATAAAATGGTGAATAATAAAAAACCAGTTAGAGTTTCATATAGCGCATTAGAAAAATATAGAAATTGTAGTGAACAATATAGACTTCATTATATAGAAAGAATTAGAGATACAAAAAATCCATCTAGTCTAATTTTTGGAAGTGCACTAGATGAGGCGTTGAATATTCTTTTATTACAAAAAAAGAAAAACTTAACAGAAGAAGAGAAAGCTCAAATTTTATTAGATCCTATCGATGTTTTTAACGAGAAGTTAAATAAACCGAATATGGAGTATTTTAAAAGCGATCTAGATATTGAATTATTAGGAGACCACGATATTGAGGGAATGACAAATGATGAGATGTCATTTCTTTCTTTAGTTGTTAAAGGGAAATTATTTCTTGAAGCATACCAAAAAGTTATTATGCCTAGGATATATGAAGTAATTTCAATACAGTCCAATAAAGAGTTAAAAAATGCAGAGGGAGACATTCTAATAACTAAAACAGACTTTGTTGCTGACTGGGAGACGGCAGGAAATACAATACTGTTCGATAATAAGACATCTGTTAGAAAATATTCTGAAAATAGCGTTATTGATAGTAGTCAATTAGCTATATATGGTGAAGCAGAAGAATTAACTAGGTGTGGATATATTGTTTGTATTAAAGCGATAAAGAAAGATAAAAAACAAACATGTAATGTCTGCTCTGAAGAATATTCACATTTACATAAATCGTGTAAAACAAAAAAATGTACAGGTAAATTGATTTTGAAAATAACGCCAGCTCCAGAAATTCAAGTTGTTATATCAGATATTCCAGAATCAACCAAAGAATTGGTATTTGATGATATACAACGACACACTCAATATATTAAAGATGGACGATTCGAGAAAAATACAGACTCTTGTTATCAATATGGCAAACCTTGTGTTTATAAGAAGTATTGTTTTGAGAATAAAAATATGAAGGGATTGATTCGATTAGATGAAAAATAATTAAAAAATAGTTGACAGATAAAATTAAAAAAGGTAAAGTGACTTTATGGTAACAAAAAAAACGTCAGGAAGAACAAAGTATTATGTAGAAGAGGAGGTTGACCACTCTCAGCCTGAAGACCTTACTGAAAAGTTTGCACATAGAGCTTTTGGAATAGTTGGAAAAGGAAGAGACTATAAAAAAGTAGTTATTAAATATAATTTAAAAACTATGACAGCCGAGATAGAGTCGGTATCTCCATTTGCAGATACAATGGCAAACGCTATTTATAAAATTAAAGAAATTTTTACACGAAAACTAATGCTAGGAGAAGAAATTAAATGAGTAAGACATTTACAACACCAAAAGGAACAGTTCTTCCACTTTTAAATCTAAAGGGGAAAGATTACTTACAGGTAGCCCACAGACTAGTTTGGTTTAATGAAACATTCGAACATTTCGATATTTCAACTAGAATTTTAAATCAAAATCCAGAACAAGATGGATATACATTAGCTGAATCGATTATTACTATATTTGAACACACCGAAGATAAAAAATCGGCAATAGTTAGAAAAGTTAATGGATACAAGATGGAACATAAAGCACATTTTAGCGATCATGTAGAGAAGGCCACGACGGGATCAATAGGAAGAGCATTGGCTTTAATTGGAATTGGAACACAGTTCGCAGAGCCAGATTTAGATGAGGGTACACGTATTGTAGATGCTCCTCTTAATATACCTAAGAAATCATCAACAAGTTCATTTAGAAAATCAACCGCAACCTCAAATGAGGATTTTGCATAAAAAGGAGAGTGTTATGGCTGTAGGAGACAAGAAAAGATCAGGGGTAGGACAAGTACTTCAAAGTAAAGCTGGAAATTATTACGTAAAAGTTGATCGTGACGTTACACTTAAAACTGGCGACGTTCTTTTATTAGAGAAACCAGTTGACCGTTTTAATGGTTTAAAAAAACATGGAGCTATTTCAGAAGAAAAAGCTGATGCTCTCATCGAAAGACATACAGAAGGGGATTTGACTTTTGTTAAATTTTTCATAAAAGATCCAATCGTAAATAGCTAAGGAAGGCGTCTCTCCCCACCCCCAAATAAGGGTAGCATTGACGCTACCCTTTTTTTTTGTAAACTTAGAGTGTGTTTTTTTTTGACTTTTTTTTAAATTTATCATATAATATATGAAATGATAATAAACTGGGAGGGGATATGATCATGGGGAATAATCAATATTTTAGACTTTGTAAGACTCTAAAAGATTTTGGAAAACTAATATTAGAAACTGAAGATATAGGAAAATACATTGATAATCAAGATGTTGATTTTTATTTATCATTATATAAATACAATGAAGAACAATATCATAGATTTAATGAGCTTGGTAGTATTTCGGGTATTAATGATGTTGTTACTGACCGTATTGTTTTTGATTTTGATATTTCGAATGATTCTCAGTCTCTTCTGGACACGATAACAGACAGTAAATCTTTATGTGACGTATTAATTAAGCTTGGAATTCCAAAAGAAAATATAAATATATTCTATAGTGGATCAAAGGGATTTCATGTAGAATTCAGGTCTGATAAAAAACTAAATCAAGAAGAATATAAAAACATCGTATATAGTTTGGCATCAAACTTAAAGACATTTGACGATAGGATTTGGAATGCATCTAGAGTTTTGAGACTTGCCTATACTAAACATCAAGAATCTGGTCTTTATAAAACACCAATAAAGTATGAAAATCTAAATAGCGAAGGACTTAGTGAAATTTTAGAAATAGCTAAAGTTAAACAAAAGTTCAATAGTAGTTATTTAACTAAAATAACAAATTTACCAGATGTTATTTATAACAAAAGAAAACAGTCGATGACTGTTATTCAAAATAAATCATTTCAAGAATTTGATGATAAAGTAAAAATACCAGCGTCAGCTCTAGCACAATTCAATCCTATTGGAAAACCAAAATGGATGACTAGTTGTATGTATGCAATATCCCAAGGATTTTTTAAAAAAGGGGAAAGACACGATGCGATACATCGACTTGCTGTTCTATATCAACAACAAGGGTTCCCTAAAAACGTTGTACAAAAAATATTACAAGGAATATCTGATTTACAGGCAGAGCGAGTTGGTGATAAGAGAAGAGACGATGATCAATTAGATTCCGAAATAATGTCTGTATTTGATAGTCGATGGAGAGGTGGCACTTATACTTGTAAAACAGATCATTGGCTTAAAAGATATTGTGAGAAACTAGGACAACATTCATGTAAGCAAGACGCAGACGGTATTGAGTTACTAACAATTGATGATATGACTGATAGATTCGAACATTTTGCAAAAAATATTGATAAATTCATAGTAAAAACAGGAATTGAAAGTTTAGATAAAAAATTGAAGCTTATGGTTGGTAATGTTCTCGGAGTGTTAGCTGCTCCAAGTGCAGGAAAAAGTTCATTTGTTGTTACAATGTTAAACAACATGTCAAAAACGGGAGTAGAGTGTCTTTTTTTTAGTTTTGATATGTTTGAAAAATTATTATTCCAAAGATTGGCACAGAAACATTTTAAGTACGGCATGGAAGAATTATATAAAATTTATCAAGATAACAACACCGTAATGCAAGATAAAATCAGAACAATGATTAAAGAAGAATATAAAAATGTTGGATTTTGTTACCAGAGTGGTCAAACAATTGAAGAAATAGAAAGATCTATTATAAAAAGAGAGACAGATACAGGTAAGAAAATAAAAGTGATTGCCGTCGATTATTTGGAACTAGTTGATGGTGAGGCATCCGATCCAACACAATCGTCCCTAAATATTGCATCTGGTCTCAAAAATCTATCGACAAGACTAGAGATTTTAGTTATACTAATATTACAACCACAGAAGGTTGCAAGTAAGCCCGATGAACCGATAAAATCATTTAATAATGCAAAGGGTTCAGGAATGATTGGACAGTCAGTATCATACTTTCTGGGGTGTCATAGAGATGGATTAAATCCAGACTATCCAGGAAATGATAAGTTTTTTACAATTCGATGTTTAAAAAATAGAACAGGAGAACTATTTAGTTTAGATTATTCATGGGATGGTTTAAGTGGTAGCATTAGGGAACTCACCCCTGTAGAAAAAATTGAATTAGAACAGTTTAAGGAAAGAAAAAAAGAAGACGCTAAGAAAGACAAGAATAACGACGATTGGGGTTAATATGAATATAAAAATGTATAGATATCTTATACAGGATCTAAGAAATCCAAAAAGAATATTTTGGACTAATTGGACTAGTGAGTTTATAACACCAAATGATTATAATAGACGGTTTAGTTACACAATATTATTTTCATATGAATCATTGAAGAATTACGATAACAAACCAGATGCGTGTAAAATATTGAAGGTCGAAGTAATGGACGAAAAATATTAAGGAGATTTATGAAGTTATATGTATATTTTCTAATGTCAGTTTTTTTTGTAATATTTTGTGTTCCAGGAAAAGAAAATAGATTAAATATTGCATTTTCTTTTTTAACGTATCTTCCATTATTTTTATATATTTTAAATGGGGTTGATTAATTACTTTTAAGGGATAAAAAATGAAGTTATATAGTCCAGATTATCATGGATTCAAACACGATAATGTTTTAAAGAAGTTTAATGGAACTAGATTCATCGGTGAATTTTGTATAAAAGCAATAGATGGTAGTTGGGCAAATAGTCCAGTTGCTATGTATTATTCAACTACTCCAGATACATCGAAAGAACATAAACCATATTTTTATCTATTTAAGGACTATCATGGTGGAATTATGATTGGTGGGATGACTGATGAAGAATTTGAAGAAGTTAGATATCAAAGTGGATTACATTGTATTACTTGTGATAATTTAATATATAGTAAATATAGACACGATAATACTTCATGTTCTTGTGGTGGCTGTAGTATTGATGGTGGACGAGATTATGTTAAATGTAGCGGAGAAAACTTCACAATAATTAATATAGATTTATTAACTGGTAATCCTGTAAAAAATTATTTTATATGATAAAGATAAAATATCCATTTAGACATCGTAGATCAGAGGGGACGGTATGTGCAAAGTGTCTTGAATTAATAAGTTTTGATAATCTATTATATCGACCGGAGATTGTAACCAAGGTATGTAAAAAAGGATTCACTCTTGTTTATTGCAATGCATATTGTATGACTAAACATAATGCCGAATTTCATAAAGATAAACAAAGAGCCGAACAGTTTAAAGCTATGTCTAAAAAGTGGTTAATACATCTTAAATCATATGGATATGGACAAAACTAAGAATCTGTGGTATATTGATCTGGGAGGGGGATATAATGAGTAATTACAACAATTCTTTAATTTTTGGAAAGAATAGAACTGAGAATATAGTTGCTGTTGAGACTGTAAAGGATAAACTAGTTTTATTTCGTGAGTTAAATGGTGATGTAATAGTTGAAGAAGTTCCAAATAAATTTTGGTTAATAAATAAGACATGTCCTGATATTTTCGAATTTAATAAATTAGAGGGAAATCTCTCATTTAAATATATTAAATACTTCAAAAATAATGAAGACTTTCAAAAGCAAAAATATAATTATAAGAAATCGGCATATTTTATAAACGATTCTAAAGAGGCGGCATTAATATATACTGGTTGTACTTATTTTAAGGGGATGAAGGTTTCTGACGTATCATTATTAAGTTTTGATATTGAGACAACTGGATTGATTCACGATCACACTTCTGAAGTTCTAATTATTTCAAATACATTTCGTAAGAATGGTAAGATTACGAGAAAACTTTTTACATATGATGATTATGAAAACACTGGTGAAATGTTGAAAGATTGGTGTAAATGGGTTGTTGAAATAAATCCTAGCGTTCTCATTGGTCACAATATATTTACATTTGACATTCCGTATATGGTTTATATTGCTAACAGACATGGTGTTGAGTTAGAACTTGGAAGAGACTTGTCTCCAATAACTTTTGATAACTGGAATTCTAAATTTAGGAAGGACGGCAGTCAGACTTTAGAATATAAAAAAGCACATATATTCGGACGTAATATAATAGATACTTTTTTTCTAGCTATAAAATTTGATATTGGAAGAAAGTACGAGTCGTATGCACTAAAGAAGATAGTCGCACAAGAAGGGTTCGAGGATAAGAATCGTCAACACTATGATGGTGGTCAAATTCGATTTAATTATAAGAATAAAGAAGAATGGAAAAAGATAAAAAAGTATGCAGAACAAGATAGTGATGATTCGATAAAATTGTATGATTTGATGATTCCTTCTTTCTTCTATCTAAGTCAATATATTCCTAAGAGTTTTCAAAATATATGTTTGTCTGCATCAGGCAGTCAAATCAATTCGTTTATGGTTAGAGCGTATCTGTCAGAGGGACATTCCATACCCGAGGCAAGTGAAGTTGGCAAGTATGAAGGTGGGGTCTCATTCGGCATACCAGGGGTCTATAAGAATGCGTTCAAAATTGATATAAGTTCGGCCTATCCTCATTGTATTCTCCAATATGAAATTTATGATAGAGTAAAAGATCCGAAAGGATACATTTTAAAAATGGTACAATATTTTTTAAAAGAAAGATTAGAGGATAAGAGACTTGCAAAAGAAACTGGAGAACGTCACTATGATGACATGTCTAATGCAAAGAAAATTTTAATAAATTCAGCATATGGTTTCATGGGTGCTGGAGGACTAAATTTTAATTACCCTATGGGTGCCGCAGAAATCACTAGAAGATGTCGAGAAATTATAGATACTGCACTAAAATGGGCTAGTGGCAAAGATTCTGATTATTGGAAAACTAAAGCTGCAGATCCAGATAAGCAGGAAAATGATGAAGAAAATGAATTTCTAAATGTAAGTGGAGAGTCATATGATTAATCACGATTTCCAAATTATAAACACAGATACAGACAGTATATTCTTTTGTAAATCAAACGGCAAACCATTTACAAAAGAAGAACAGGAGTTTCTGTTAGAAGAACTACACATATATATGCCACCAATGATTAAGTGGGAGAGTGATGGTTATTATAAGAAAGTTCTAATAGTCAAGGCAAAAAACTATATATTAGATGATGGAAAGAAACGAAAAGTAAAGGGAAACGCTCTTCGATGTCCTATGAAAGAAAAAGCCTTGAAGGAGTTTGTTGATAATTGTGTGGAACTTTTATTAAATGATAAAAAAGATCAAATAATAGATTTATACTATCAATATGTAAGAGAAATAAAGTGCATAACAGATATAACTAGATGGTCACTTAAAAAAACAGTAACATCCTCAGTTTTACATCCAAAGAGAACTAATGAGCAGAATGTGTTAGATGCAATAAAAGATATTGAATATGCAGAAGGAGATAAAATTTTTCTTTATTTTGATATTAATGATAAACTTAAACTTCAAGATTTTTATAATAACGATCATTCTGTAGATAGATTATTGGAAAAATTATATAAAACAATGAATATATTCTCAACCGTTCTTGATATAAATATGATACCAAATTTGAAACTTAAGAAAAATAAAAAGATATTAGAGAAAATATGATAGATTATAATGAAATAAATAAATTTTTCAAAAAAGCTTTTAAAATTTCACAAAAATCACCAGATAGTGAAACAAAAGTTGGATATATATTATATGATTTTTTTAATAATAGAATTGTAAATAAAAATTATAATAGGTTTGTTTCCGATAAAAATCTTCCAACCACTCGTCCTAAAAAATATGAGTATATTATACATGCTGAAGTTTCGCTGATAAATGATTGCGCAAAAAAAGGAATTAAAACTAAAGGAATGGTTTTATTTGGTACGCTTAGTCCATGTGTGAAATGTTTGAGAAATATTAAACAAGCAGGGATAAAATGTATTTATTTTAAAGATTTTCATTATTCGGTTAATTATAAAAATATCGAAGATTTAAACATTACTATTTATAAAGAAAAAGATTATTATAGAATTTATTTAAAATAATATTAAAAAAGTTTGACAAAAATTTACTTATATAGTATTATTTATTTAATAGTTCATTTCGAAGGAGAAATAATGTCAGAAATCACAAGCTCTATTTTAGATAGAACAACTTATACGGCAACACAAATCAACTTTATCCTAAGTTTAAGAGAAAAACAAATCACTTGGGAAAATGTGGCAGTTAAATTCAACAGTAGATTTAAAGTATTGAAATCAGGTAACGCTCTTAGAAAGACTATCAATAGATTATTCTTTTAGTCTCTTTAAGATTTTCTCTCCCCTTTTACGGATCGTCACCTCCCCCTTGGCGGTCCGTTTTTTTAAGGACAATATGATTAAATTTTCTTTAGACTTAGAAATGGAGCAGGATGGTGACATAAATCCAATTATCCAAATTGGAGCAGTCAAATTTGATGATACTAGTGGTAAAATTATAGATAAATTTTGTCGTTTTATTAAACTGGGGAAACCTCTTTCTGATTTTATTCATAATCTAACTGGAATTAAAAATTCAGACTTAGAAGCTGGAATATCATTACATCAAGCATATTTAGATTTAACTGACTTTACTTCCGACTGTGACTCACTACAACCCATTGTATGGGGTAATGGTGATATGTGGGAACTAAAGAAGCAGTTAATGTCCTCACCACAAACATGCATCTTATATAGTGGTCAAGAGCTTCACCATAACGAACATATAATATCATCAAATACAACCGATAGTAGTATTAAGTTTAATACCGTATATCCAAAATGGATATATGGTTATAGAATTATGGACGTAAAAACAATACATCAATTTATTGCCCCAGCAAGAAAAATGAGTGCTAGAGGAGGGCTTTCTAAAACCATGTCTAAATACAACATACCATTTCTCGGAACCACACATGACGCAGTAAATGATGCATACAATACGGCTATTTTATATATGGAATTAAAAAAGTTAATAATAAAGAGTTGACGTAACTTACTTTTTAATTTAAAGTTAAGAAAAAGGAATATAATGAAAAAGCCTAAAGTACTTATTTTTGATATAGAAACTGCCCCAATAATAGCCCATGTTTGGGGTACTTGGGATCAGAATATATCTCTTAATCAAATTAAGAGTGACTGGCATATTTTAGCTTGGTCGGCAAAATGGTTAGGAGATCCACCAAAGAATGTAATGTACATGGACCAAAGATCCGCAAAAAATATTGAAAATGATTCGAGAATCCTTAAAGGTATATGGAAACTGTTGGATGAGGCTGATATTGTTATTACACAAAATGGTAAAAAATTTGATGTAAAAAAACTTAATGCTAGGTTCATCTTAAATGGATTTCAACCACCAAGTCCATATAAACATATAGACACTCTTGTTATAGCTAAGAAGTTTTTTAGTTTTACTTCTAATAAATTAGAATATATGACTGATAAATTGTGTGTGAAATATAAGAAACTATCACAACATAAGTTTTCTGGGTTTGAACTTTGGAGACAATGTCTAGCTGGTAATATTTCTGCATGGAAAGAAATGGAGAAATATAATAAATATGACGTTTTTTCTTTAGAGGAACTCTACAAGAAATTAATACCATGGGACAATTCGATAAATTTCGATCTATACAGCGATGGATTAGATGTTACATGTAAGTGTGGTAGCACTGATTTTATAAAAAAAGGGTTCCATTTTACACAGTCAGCAAAATATCAAAGATATAAATGTTCCAAATGCGGTGCCGCACATAGAGACAACACGAATCTATTTTCAAAAGAAAAAATATCATCTCTAAAAAAGGATTCAAGATGATTAAAAACTTAGCAAAAGAAAGAATTGTTGGTAAAGATGATAAGTATGAAAATACTAGATACTTTATAGACAATGGTGTTGATGTTGAAAAAAGAAGAATAATGATAGATGATGAGATCGACGAAATATCGATGGGAAGGGCAATTCGTGGTATATTAAAAATGGTGGATGCCGATCAACAAAAACCTATAGATGTATATCTAAATACATATGGTGGTAGTGTATATGATTGTTTTGCATTATACGATGTTCTTAGATCATTAGATGGAATTGTAATAAGAACACATGCACTTGGTAAGATTATGAGTGCGGGATTCATTCTATTTTTAGCTGGAGACGAAAGGCGCTCCTATCCTAGAAGTCGCTTTATGATACATTCCATAACTGGTGGTACATATGGAAAGTTGCACGAACTCGAAACTGACTTCGCAGAAACTAAAATATTAAAGGAATATTTTCTTGATATATTAGCAGAAAGAACTAAAAAAGAAAAGAGTTGGTGGAAGAAAGAAATATCAGTGAAAGATAGATATTATTCAACTGAAAGATGCGAAGAACTAGGAGTTGTAAATGCAAAACAAGAATGATTTTAATCAGAAATGTGTAGACGAAGCTTGGTGTAATTATAATCTAGTACTTCCAGATGGAATTCTAATTCAAGACGACAACAACCCAAATGCAGAACTTCCCTTTTTGCAAGAGAATAATCTTCAACACGAGAATCTTGTTATTAATATTCACACAAAAAAAGAAGATGTAGTCAATCACCCCAAACACTATACATTTGGAAATCATGAAGTAATTGACATTATCGAAGATTGGGGACTTTCATATCATCTAGGAAACTCAATTAAGTATATAGCTAGAGCTGGTAAAAAGAATAAAGATAAAGAAATAGAGGATATTAAAAAATCTATTTGGTATCTAGAAAGACATTTAACTTTATTAGAAAAAAAATGAAGCTTATTAGTAATAACATTATTTCTATTTTATTTTAAATAGGAGAATTAACTTGAAAATAAAAATTAAAAAATCACATGAAAATGCCGTCATCCCAAAGTACGCAAAACCGGGAGATGCTGGACTAGACCTAACCGCAATCTCAGAAGAATTAACCAAAGATGGAATTATATACAACACTGGTCTTCAGATAGAAATACCAGAAGGTTATGTTGGTCTTCTTTTTCCAAGATCATCTGTTGCAAATAAAGACTTATTTTTAGTTAATTCGGTTGGTGTTATAGATAGTCAATATCGTGGTGACATTAAGGTTGTATTCAAACCAAACCAGATGCATGGTCCAAGACGGTACAAAGTTGGAGAAAGAATTGCTCAACTTTTAATTATCCCATATCCACAAATAGAATTCGAAGAAGTTGATAAACTAGAAGATACTGAAAGGGGCGATGGCAGCTTCGGATCTTCTGGTAAATGATATGGATAATATAATAAAGTTTCCTAAAAAATCAAAAATAAGAAGTAAAGAAGTAAAAGATAGATATTTGGCTTGTATAGAACATATGAATGATACTAATACATTATGTATATGTGAATATTGTTCATATCTTTCAAGTAAGGGACACACCATAGGAAAAGCACTATTTTCTGTTATGAAAAGAGATGAAACTAAAAACGATATGGTTTTCTGTAAAAATGACGCATTGATAATTCTTTGGGAAGCAATTCAATATATTAATAGTATTGACTTTGTGGAGAAAAAATGAACAATAAGAAGTCAGAAGAATTAAAGAAAATATTCAAACTTGAACAAGAAAACAGAAGATTAAGAAAAAAAATAAATGAATTAGAGAAAACAATTGAAAACAAACCCACTAAGAAGGACAAATCCGGACAATGTCCCAATTGTTCAGAGGGAACGTTGGGTGAAGATATCTGGGGACCATATGTTGTTATTTTATGCGACACGTGCAACTACAGAAAAACTGTTAAGAAGGAATTAAGTGAAAAAAAAGTTCAACATAAAAACAAAGCTAGTGGCGGCAGCTAGAAAACTTTGGCAATATCACCCAGTTAGAACTGAAGTTTTTGTGAGAGCGCTTGCTCAGAAGAGAGTAAATACCAGAGACAATGTATATAAATGTGAAAAGTGTGGTTTCAAAGGAATACGCGGTGAGTTTGCCGTTGACCATATAGATCCAGTTGTTGATCCATATGTTGGTTTTATTGGATGGTCAGAAGAAACTGGATTTAGTGGGTGGGATAATTTCTATAATAGATTATTAACAACCGCAGATAAGTTAATGTTAATGTGTAATCCATGTCACTCTATTAAAACTGAATTTGAAAGAGGTATTAGAAAAATAACAAAAAAAACTATTGACAAAAATAAGAGTTTGAAGTTAAAATACATAAAGGAGAAATCTAATGTCAACAAGAGTAAAAATAGTAGAAGCAAGACAACACCCAGAAAATCTAGAAAAAAAGCTTGAAGAATTTATAAATGAAGTTGGTATTGATAATATTATAAATAAAACATCTCTAACATTAGATAGTTCAATTACAACATTTCGTGTTCTAGTTATATACAAGGAGAAATAACGTGAATTTAAAGAACGTACCAGCATTGAATGATCCAGCTACTGGAGAACCCTCTGTTAGTTTTACTATTTTAGCAATTACTTTTGGTGTGGCAATTATTAAGATTTTATTCGCAGGATTAGTAATAAAGGGATTTGTAATCCCACTTTTCTCAGCATCTGAATTTGGTATGTTATTAGGTGTCCCAAGTGCTCTATATTTTGGTAGAAAAAACTCTAAAGGAAAAAAGGAAGAGGAAGTATGAAAAAATTGTTGACGTTGATATTATTATCATTATCGATTACTAGTTTTGGAAAAATAGACATTTTACTTGATTCGAATAACTTTTTAGCAATAGATAGACGGTTTGATCAAACCTTAGAAAGTCAATTTTCATTACATGTTATGTTGGCAGATCCTAATAAAGAAATGTTATTATATATCGATAGTCCTGGTGGTTCGGTAATGGCATTAACTAGAATGTTACAAGTTATGGATAATAGTGGAATTAGATTCACGTGTATTGCTAGATTTGCAGCGTCAGCCGCCTTTATGTTATTTCAAAACTGTACTAAACGGTTAATTTTAAAAGATGGTATTTTGATGTCACATAATGCATCAACTAGTGTGGCTGGCGATCTACCACAAATAATTGGACAATTACTAGCAATTACAAACCTTTTAGATGGAATTGACGCAATTGCCGCTAGAAGGATGGGACTTACACTAAAAGAATATCAAAATTTAATTGCGAACGATTTATGGTTAGATAAAGTCTTAGCTGAAAGATACAATGCTATTGATGGAATTGTAGATAGTATTCGATGTACTAGAGAATTAATAGAAAAGGGAGTTACTATTAAAAATCCTTACGGATTAGATTTTTTTCTCTCTGCATGTCCATTAATTTCTAGTCCTGTTCTTATAAAGGAATAAATATGCAAGAGATATTTACAATAATTGGTTCAATATCAGCAGTCCTTTTAGGAGGGTTCTTCTTTTTAAAACTAAAAGGGAACTCTCTTGATGGAAAGATTGATAAATTAAAAGAAAAAGATAGATCTCTTGAGATTGAACAAGTTAAATCTGAAACCAAAAGAGAAATACTAAAAGAGAACATTAAAGAAATAGAAGAAAGTAAGGTTGTAGTTGAAAAGTTAACACCAGATGAAATATTAAGTTATTGGGAAAGAGAGATGAAGAAATATGAAAAAGATAATAACGATAATTAGTTTACTTTTATTAATCTCGTGTACTTATAGACCATCAATTGGAGACTGTTTGCGTATAAAAAATATCAACAGTGACTTTATCGTTGTTGATATTAATGGCGATTATTATGAAGTAGTAATCGTCAATGGTGGTCCACAAGTATTATCTTTTGAGAAAAACCAATTTAGTGAATTGTTAAAAGGAACCTCATGCATAAATACATTTTAATCTGCTTATTATTTTTTAGCTCATGTAAGTTATTTTCCAATAACAAGGATAAATATGAAATTAATTCATGTATTAGTGGTGGAACATATTCATTGAGAGTAATTGGGAAAGAAAATAATTTTTATGTTGTAAAATTCATTCTTAATAGTGAATTAGTTTTTAGTATAGACAAAAGTCTAATGGATAGTTACACACATTTAAAGGAAATACCATGTTTAAAAGACTAATTATATTATTACTTATATCAACGAACGTATTTTCCGCACCAGAAATTAGAAAAATATCGAAAGGACAGTGTGTTGATATTGATGGATATGTTATAAATTCCGAAATGGAAGTATTATTTAGACAAGTCAATGAGGAAAAGAAGCTGTCCGAAAAACTTAACATATCATTAAAAGATTTGCAGGTTGAAACCGATAAAACTGTTGACATTTTAAAGAAAAGATTAGATAATAGTACTGAAGAAAATGATAGACTATTTGAGAGGTTAAATAACCAAGAGAAGCAAACGATGTTGATGAACGCTTTATTTTTTATTGGAGGAGCGGTGTTGGCTGGAAGTGTGGCAATTGGTGTTTCAAGAGGAATACGTTGACTAAGAATGTTAGGGATCTTTCCACTGAAGAATTGACTAAGTTTGTTGAAGAACATGCTGATGAAAAAATCACATTTAGTGATGCTGAGAATAGTAATGTAACACAATTTATTAGAGAATATGTATTGGGAGCTGGAGAAAATCCAGTTTCCATTCACTATATTTATGATGTATATAGTACTTGGATTGAAAGTCGTGAGATTAAACTTCATACTATGTCATATGTTAGTCGCCTCTTCGGTAAATTCTTCAACAGCACTAGACGAAATGGATATCGTTGGTTCTATTTAAATGAAGATGCTTTTGGTGGCTTTAATGGTAAAAAAGCAATTAAACATAAAGGAAGACCTTGTCCTAAAAAAATGAGACAAGATCTATTAAATACCAATTATGAAGAAAGAAGCAAAAAACAAGGAAGTAAAAAAGAAAATGAGAAGAAGTAATGTAAAATATCCAGGGTTAGACATTCTTTGTCATCCAAGAATTAGACGTGAATATTTAGATCAAGATTATATACATAAACTGAATGATGAAGATAAGAAGTGGTTATCGGACTTTTCAGAAGAGTGGCTTGGTGCAAATTTTAAACACCCAGGTGAGCTTATTCAGAAAACAGATGAAGAGAGAAAGGAGTGTTACAGACGTAATAGTCGACGTAACAGAGATATTACTAGTATAGGGAATGCAACCGGACGAATTGATTCATATGAAAATCTTAAATATGACATTGAAAGTAAGTATGCAAACCACAATGGTTTTGAAGAGCTTATGATTGCATATCTAGATGCTGTATATTTTGATAAATAACTATTTATAATTAATCCAACCAAGTGTACCTAGAACACCAACTAAACTGGCAATTATTGGAACCCAGAACTTGATTCTATGTGCAATCATTTTTTTAGCATTATATTCATTTCTTAGTGGTTGAACTATCTGAAGGATTTCTTTGGCGTCTTCATGACATTCGACTTGATTTTTGTTTATATTTTCTTCGAGAAGGTCAGTTCGTTTAATGTGATGTTCTAATGAAATAGATTGTCGTATTAAAGTTGAATTCATTTCATCTTGTCTATCCAACATTTTTTCCTGCGTACTAACAATTGCTTTCAAATAGTCCTTAATATCATTCATCACCCTTCCCCTTATTCTTATCCGTACCACTCATTGCAGAACGAAATTCTTTTTCTTGACTAAGTGCAAATAGAATGGCTCTCTTTTTTTGTAAAGAAGTTGTTGTTGCATATTTCTCCAGTTGTTGTGAATATCTTTCGTTTGGTGTTCCTTTAAACTCATCCGACTTCTTGACTGCCTTTTCATTTGACATATTATAATCGGCTTCATATGCACCAGATTGATTAACTGGTTTTTTCAGTTTATTTAAAGTGTCTAAGTTGTTTTGTAATTTCTTGATCCTTGATGGCTCTTCAATCTCTTTTCTTTCTTCTTCAAATTCACCACCCTCAATTTGTTCTGGTCTCAATGATGGCTCTTCAATCTCTTTTCTTTCTTCTTCAAATTCACCACCCTCAATTTGTTCTGGTTTCAATGCCTTTATTACTTGTCCCAAAATAGGTATAGATTCAGCTCCTTCTATAATTACCGTTTGTTTCAATGCATCTCCATGATCTAATCCTTCCGCCCTAGCTGATTGATATGTTCCTAATGCAGTTAAAACAGGAAGAGATTTCCATGCAATTTTTCCTACAGGACTTTTAATTGCTTTATCTAACATATTTAGTGCTCCAGCCGTAATTCCAGCCAAAGGTTTTTCAATCTTAGCGGCAAGTGTTGCTGCGTGAGCAACTGTCGAAGGAACACCTCCCATTCCTTTTGCAACTATACCTCCAACACCAGTACTTCCACGTTTAGTCTGTCTAAGACTTTCTTCACGTAGTATTTTTAGTGTTTCTTCTAAACGTCCTACATCTTTTTTTGCATTTTTAAAATCATCAACTAAACTAGACGGTGCTATTTTAGCAAGACTTTCTTCTGAAAATTCTCGAATATCTCTCGCTATAGATTTTTTAACTTTATTTGAAATATTTTCTGAATCACCAATATCTTGTATAACTTGTTTATATTTTTCAAGTTGAGTTAATGAAACTTTTTTAGGAACAGCGGATGTAACGGAAGAAACTTTACCAGGAACCATTGTTTTTATTGGTTCACCCATTATCCCAGTTGTTATTACTTCTTTAGCTGGGATTGTGACTTCCTGTATTTGCTTTATTTCTGGAGAACCATATAATTTATTGAATACACTGGTTTTAATTCTTTCGACATCTTTAGTATCTCCGTATATATTCTTTAGTGAAGTTTCAACTTTATTTTCAAAATCTTTTAGATTAACAAAATCTCCATATTTTTCATCAATCTCATTTAATACATTTCCTAATTTTCCACCATATTCGTTTTTCAAAACTCTGGCTTTGGGAAGTCCCATTTTACTATCAATTAAACCAGAATCCAATGCTTCTCTTCCGATTTCACTAGGTTTAACAAACGGTTGTTTTTCTATAGGGAGTAGAGAGGTTTCTTTAAGTTTTTCTGAAATATCTATACCAGTTCCCGTTGTTTTTCCACCTATAGCTCGGAATGCCGCCTCTTCTGCCATTGCTGGTAATTTATTTTCAATTGCCTTTTGACCAAGATGAACAAGACCAGCCTCAACTGCAGCATACCCATCATCAGGTATGAGTGGTTTTGGTAATGGTGTTTCCTGGAGACTGTCTATTGATTTTAATTCATCCTCAGTTGGAGGAGAAAACATATCAACATCAGATTCGTTATCCAACCCCAATAATTCTTCAGATGTAGGCGGTGCAAATAAATCTTTTGCCATATTATTCTTTTGGTTTATAACCACGTTGTGTTAATAATTTTTTTGCTTTATCATAATCAAATCCGTGTTCTTTTGCATACTTATCTATAGCAGGATCAACTCCTCTATTTATTGGATAAGTACCACTAGATATATCGTTCTCATATTGATTTCTAATATCTAAAGCAGTTTGTGCATTGAATGATTCTTTTAAATCAGGATATTTATCAAAATATGGTTTCAAAGACTCTTCTGCTTGTTTTTTAATAACTGCATTTTTTTCTTTATAAAAATCGTACTGCCCAGCAAGTTGTTTTTCGAACTGATCTAAAAAGTCATGACTAATTGACGATTGTGGTTTATTCATTAAATATTGCTTTGCACCCTTGAAGTCTCCCCATAATGTTTCTGGGATGAGGTTTTTAACCATTCCTTGTGAAGCAGCGTTTCCTCCTTGGAGAGTTGATGCTAAAACAGTTGCAAGTTCTTCTCCAACTTGTTTAGTTGGTAAGAATTTCCCTTTTTTAACAGATTCAATAATTCGCATACCATCTTCTGCTAAAATAAGTCTTTTTTCGTTTTGTGCATAATTTGATCTAACGCCTTTCAATCCACTCAATAAATCAGCTTTATCTTCGATTCTTTTTATAGCGGCCATTTTTTGGTGATCCTTAGATCTACCTTGTCTACCAGCTAATTCTTTGTTTCTTAAATTTTGACTAGCTTCTAATTTCTCTTTCTCGAATACAGTTGGAACTCTCCCAACAAACTGGTTAGCGTATTTCTGTAATATCTCTTTGGGTTGTCCCTTAAAAGATGGAGCTAAATCTGGGTATAGTTTTCCAAGAGATTCGGCATATTCAATAGATTCTTTACTATTTGGATCATTTGCGGTGCCTTTTAATGTTGATTTATTTAATAGATATGTAGAGTTACTCTTTACTTTTAAAATATTGAGTTGTTCTTTTAAACCAGTTAGTCTTGTTTTTAAAGATTCCTTCGCTTCATCCATAGGTCTTTCACCCATTTTTGTTATAGCATCAACATCTTCTTTACCAGGGGTTTTACCTGCATATGCCAATGAAACATTTTGTCCTAAACCAGTTAATGCACCAATAATGTCCGCATAAAATCTTTTATCTTTAGCTTCAGCTATTTCTTTTTCACCTTTATCAGATTCAGTTTTATATAATTTTAAAAGTTCATCATATTTGGTTGACTCTGTTGGTGGTTGATTTTCAATTGGCGGAGGTTCCGTTGGTTGAATTGGTTGAGCTGATACTTGTGGTGGTTGATTCAACATTTGTGGGGGTTGTAATTGTGGTAATTCTAAATCAGAGACGGGTTTCTGCATTTCCTTACTTAGCTCTATAGATTTATCTGAATATTGTCTTGCAGACGTATTTGGTGGATCAGTATCTTGATCTGGATATTTTTGTCTAAAATGATGTCTGTACATCTTAGTAATTTCACTGTTAGGATCATTCATTGCTTCTGGTGTTTTTTCTTGTTGCATAGCAGTGTATACATCAATACCTTCATTCTTAAACTCATCTACAATTTTATTCATAACCTCAGGTTCAATATTATCTAGTTCAGATGACATATTTTGTTTTGGTTTTGTAGAGGCTAGTAATTTTTGTAAATAGTCAGATCTAGTTCCCATATATCACATTTCCTATTTAAGCTATATTATGGTTTTTATAATAGTTATCCATCACTTTTTGTCGCAACTGGTGGTTTTGAGCTAGAACCTTTTGTTGCATATGCAGCTCCCATTTGCCCAGCAGCACCAACAAGAGCCGAACCGATTTGTGCTTGCGCCGCACCCTTCGCTCCCTGTATAGCCGATAACATTTGAGTTCCAGCTACCTGCCCTCCTGTTCTTATGGCACTAATTTGTGCTTGATTTCCAAAATACTGTTGAGGAAGAAGTTGTTTGTTTTGTTGTTCTAATGTCATTTGTGTACCAATGTTTGCTTCGGACAATCTCTGTTTCTCAGCTAGATTTTGAGCTTGCGCTAAATTTAGTCCACCAATATTTCTTTGTTGAACATCGGCGGTTTGTAGTGCATTAAATTGTGCAATTCTATCTGCAGCTTGAGCTGCTGCCGATTGTTCCCCATAATCTTGCTCTCTAATTTGACCACCGAGTGATCCAGACTGTGATAGAGCTTGTAACATTCTATTTTGTGCCATTATAGCTAGTTGATCGTTTTCAGTCGACTGTCTTTCAGCTGCAGCTTGAGATGATGACAATCTAGCCGCCAACTCAGCACCACTACCACCGACACCACGAGTTGCCATTTCTTGTAATATTGCAGACTGTCGAGCTTGTTCGTCACCAGCCGACTGTCGTCTTACTTGATTTAATTGTGCTTGTTCTGCTTCAGTAAATGGTGTTTGACCCATTGAAGCCAGTTGTTCCAGTGCTTGCATTTGAGCGCTTCTTAATCTAGGATCTGTTGAAACGTTTGCAAGTTCAGACGAACCAAGAGAAACCGCTCGCTCTTGTTCAGGAGTATATGTTCCTTGAGATTCTATTGGACGATATGTTAGCATCCCAGATTCAATAGTTGGAATAAATTTTTCTAGACGAGCTGCCTCTTGTTCCTGTTTCCGCATCATCTCTCTAGCTAATGCTTCCTGTTTTTTAGCTGTTTTACTAGCACTGACAGCTCCATATATAGAACCTGCGACGGCTGCGCCTCCCATAATTCCTGCTGCTATAATTGCCATATACTAAACTCCGTTAAAAATATAAACTTTTACGTCCTTATTCAATTTATCAGAAAAAAATTCAACATTACTAGAACACTTTCTATCAAAAAACTTTTCAGCACGTATATTTTTCTTATTAATTCCTATTATAAATATTTCGTTATCGAAATGATGATTAACTGTATCCCAAATTTCATCTGATATCTTTTTTCTATACTTTGGTCTAATAAAAAACGAATTAAGTAAATAACTAGTCATGTCTTCATACATAATAACAGAAGATGCGAAAAACGCAACAATTTCATCATTCATTCTAATTGTGTAAAAATCTGCCTTGTCAGTTTTAATATCTTTACAGTTATATTTTACAACACATTCTAAACTAGATCCAGCAATAAAACTAAAATTTTCAATTAATTCTGGATCTTCAGAATAACATTTTTTTATTATCGGATATATAGCCGTCTCTTTAACTATTTTCATTATGCATATGTACCATTGGTTGGATTAATTATAACCACTTACGTAACTTGGTGGATTATATGGTAAATATTTTAACCTCGAACCCTTTGGATCATTCGCTTCTAGTGCAGCATTTACGTCCTTTAAACCTAATGCTGGATATTTTGTTCGAAGTAATTCATCAACTGCCTTTTTATAACTAGCT
>Ga0307376_10001750_pt1 | contig 22593 bp, 24 predicted proteins | sample TR2MG_FD_202536 | JGI IMG/M metagenome (GOLD analysis project Ga0307376, IMG submission 202536) | Soil microbial communities from Risofladan, Vaasa, Finland - TR-2 | ecosystem: Environmental > Terrestrial > Soil > Coastal area > Acid sulfate soil | place: Finland: Risofladan, Vaasa | collected...
GAAAGTGACACTGGATTTGCTAACCTTTCTATATTAACTTGTCTTAAAGTAATTAATTCTTCTCTAAGATCTTTTACAGAGATCTGAATATTTTCTATACTTTCTTCAGCATTTATTATGGTATTTTCTAATAAAAGATTGTTCTTCACATTATTTATTTGAGAATCAATTAGTGATAAATCATTTATAATTTGGGATAAATCTGAAGAATAAGGTTCTGGTAAAATTCCTATATCTCTTATATTTTCAAGAGTTAATTTTGTTTCTAAAAGAGTTGATTTTATGTTATCTAATTCATTTATTCTTATGGTGCTTTGTTGTTTTAAGGTACTTAATGTTGAGAGAGTCAATCCTAATCTGTTTTCCACAAATTTTAATTGGGATTCTAAATTTTCTGCATTATTTGTCAAATCATTAATTAAGGCTTCCCGAACAGAGTAAGATTCTTTTTCAACAATGCCTTGTATGGTCCCTATAATACTCCATACAATTCTCTGTTTTGAGAAATCCACATAAATATCTACATCATAACTTTTATACGCTTGTTCCCCTAAAGAATTTCCCTTTAAATGTATGCAAACATGAGTTATATCATCAATTACATTTTGTTTGCAGGAGGCCAAGGATATTTCCTCTTTAGGTATAAACGATCTTTCTTCTAAATTTTCTATAAATCTATTTTTAAATTCGTTTTCTTGAGAAAAAATTCCTGCATTGATATTCTTTAGGGAAGTGTCTTGCAATAATACTCCTGCGATCAATATTAAAATTAAGGGCCCTAAAATTAGAATTAATGAAGGTAACTTTGAATTAGAATAAATTTGTAGATTTCTTTTTACTATTGTAAAAATATTTTTAACCATATTATTTATAAGCTTCTAATAGATTTTCTTTATTTACCATTATAAGATTTTTATTTTTTATTATTGCAAATTTTGAGCAAATACGTTTTAATTGGGTAATATCATGTGAAGAAATTATTATTGTTTTACCTTTTTTATTTAAATCCCAAATAAACTCTCCTAATTTAGCGACTAATTCAGGATCTAGCCCAAGAAAAGGCTCATCAAATATCAATATATCTGGGTTATTTAACAAGGAACATCCAATGTCCACTTTTTTTTGCGTTCCTCCAGAAAGTTTTTTTATGATTACATTTTCAAATTCTTTAAGAGATAATCTATCTATTATCTCAGGGATTGCAATTTTTCTTTCTTTTTTAGATAAGCCATATATCTTTGCGAAATATTTTAGATTTTGTTTAACAGTTAAATAATCATAGATAGAATTATGTTGCATTGAAAAATTTATTTTATTTTTAATAGAATTGTTTAGGATAATTTTTCCAGTATCCGGCTTTAAAAAACCGATAATTATTTTTATCAAAACTGATTTCCCGCTACCAGTCCTCCCAATTAATCCAAATATTTCCCCCTTTTTTATAGAAACATTTATATTTTGGAGAACCTCCTTTTTCCCAAAAGATTTAGTCACCCCTTTTATAGAAAGTATTTCCATTATAATAAAAATGATTTTTTTGCTTTATATCCTTTTTCTAATATTATTTTTTGTATCTACCTCTTTTTTCAACAGCCATTAGTCTTTCTAGAATGATTCCTGAATCCTTATATTTTTGATATTCCTTAATCACTTGATTGAGCAATTCTTTCCAGTTTTTGAAGTGTTTTGCTTCTAGAGCCTGCTTTAGAAGATGAAGATCAACAGCTTTATCTTCATATTTATGACTAATAAAACCAAGCCCAAAATCTATTAGATAAACTTGGTCATTTTTTAAAATCATATTGCTCGTTGTCAAATCTCCATGGATTATATCTAAATTATGAATTTTACCTACAGATTCACCTATTTTTTTACAGATTTCTTTTTGTTTTTTTAATGGGAATTTATCAAGATGCTCTGAAAGTTTTTTCCCATCTATAAAAGGCATTTTTAATTTAGAAGAATTTTTTATTGATGGTTGAAGAAAAGGAATTGGGCAATGAATTACCTTAGAGGCTTTTTCTAGAAGTTTTGCTTCTGATTTGGTTCTCTTCCCCCTTATTTTTATATCTAATTCAGGTAGTCTATAACCTTTTTTTATTCTATCCTTTATTATGAAAGATTTTTCTTTTGAACCCTTAAATAGAATTATATTTGCTTCTGCTCCTTGTTGGATTATCTTTTGTTTCATTTTTTCCAAGAAGAAATTACTATTATTAAAGCCATTAGTGTGCTTATATCAACTATAAGACAATATGTGCACCAAGCCTTTATTATAAATTGTTGAATATAGATAAAATATAATGCAAAAATAGAGCTAATAATAACCCCGGCATTTATTAGAAACCTTCTTATTTTTATATTTTTCTTAATTTGTAAAAAAGTTAAAATTGTTAAGAACAAAAAAACCACAATCCCATAATAATCATTTTTTATCCCAAACGTTTCCACATATTTTGATGATTGTACAGCATCACAACCTTTTCCCTCTATTGTGCAGAGATCTTCTGTAGGGGTTATTGCGAGGATTAAAGACACTGCTAAAGATATTAAAAAAAGAACAAGTAAAATTTGATATTTGTATTTCATTTTAAAACCTCATTTTTTTCCCAAATTTTCTTGCAAGCTTTTGAAGCTGTTTTTGACTTAGGCCTTGAGACATATCCACGTCTCCTCCAGATTTTATCATATCATTTAAGAGTTTATATTGTTTGAGAAGAGATCTTATATCGCTGTTATGAACCCCTGATCCTTTTGCAATTCTCGAGATTCTGGAGGTTTGTTTTTCAAGAATCTCAGGATTTTCTTTTTCTTCAGGTGTCATTGATTTAAGGATGTGTTCCCATTTTGAAATCTTTGCTTCTTGATTTTCAATAAGATTTTCCGGAATTTTCTTTTCTACTTTTGAAAAGCCAGGAATCATGGATTTGATTTTGTCAAAACCACCAAGTGAACCCATTGATTTCACTTGTTCAATAACTTCTTCTAGAGAAATTTTTCCTTCTGTAATTTTTTTCTGAAGTTTCTGACTTTTGCTTTCATCTGTAACAGACCGAATTTTTTCAATTAGGGTTTCAAGATCACCCATACCGAGAAGTCTAGATAAGAAAGATTTTGGATTAAACTCTTCTATATCATTTATTTTTTCTCCAGTTGTTATAAAATAAACAGGGGCTTTTGTCTCAGCACAAGCAGTTAGCGTACCTCCACCTCTTGCTGTGGAATCCATCCTTGTGATTATTACTCCTGAAATATTTACTGCTTCTAAAAATTCTTTTGCCTGTTTTTTTGCTGCCTGGCCTATGTCTGCAGGCATTAAGAGAATTATCTCTGTGGGTTTTATTTCTTTTTCTAAGGCCTTTATTTCATTAATCAAAGGTTTATCAAGAGTGTGTCTTCCTGCAGTATCAATAAGAACAATACCATAATCTTCTAATTCTTTTTTATATTTCTTCCAGACTTTTACAGGATTTTTTTCTTTGGTATCTATAAAATAAGAAAGTTTGTTTTTCTCTGCCATTTGTTGTAGTTGTTCTGGTGCTGCAGGTCTGTGAGTATCAAGTCCAATAAGAGCTACCTTGTTTCCTCTTTTTGAAAAATAATTACCGAGTTTTGCAATTGTCGTTGTTTTTCCTGCCCCATAAAGCCCTAAAAACATTATCCTGTTCTGTTCTTTTTTATCTTTTTTTAGACCCAATTGTTTGTGTTCTCCAAGAATTGCAGAAAGTTCATCATGCATGAGTTTGATAATGTGCTCTTTTTTCTCAAGCCCCTTAATCTTTTCGTCAAGAGCAGATTTTCTTATCTTATCACTTAATTCTTTTACAAGGACAATATTCACATCTGCTTCAATTAAGGCTCTTTGCAAGTCTTTGATTATTGTATCTACAAGATTTTTATCAAGAAATATGGCATTAGCTATCTTATCTGTAGCCTTTCTTAAAACTTCTCCGAGTTTTTCAAGCATTTTAGAAGAAGGAAGTTTATAGTTAATAAATTTTGGGTTTACAATCCGGGATGGGGGTGGTTCTATTTTAGTCTTTTAAATATATCAGAATCTCTTATTTTTTAATTTGGGGGTATAAGTCAATTATCATGGTCACTGTTAATATTAAGAATATCACTATTCCAACCATCATAATGGTTTGTTCTGTTTTTATGTATTTTATCAGAAAGAAAAGAAATATTAAAAATACGATTCCTGTCCAGATTATCTCTAAAATTTTTCTTGTTTTTTCTTTTATTTTTATCATAATCCCAGCTCTTTCAGAAACTTCTTTTTGTCAAAGACCTCGATTTTACTATATTCTTGTCCTGTTCCTAGAAAAAGAATGGGTTTTTTTGTGATATATCCAACAGAGAGGGCTGTCCCTCCTTTTTCATCGACATCTGCTTTTGTTAAAACAATTCCATCAATTCCTATTGCCCAATCAAAACTTTTTGCCTGTTCCACAGAATCATTCCCTGTTATTGATTCCCCTATAAATAGTTTTAAATCTGGTTTGCAGACCTTTGAAATTTTTTCTATTTCCTTAAGAAGATTTTTTGAGGTGTGCATTCTTCCTGCAGTGTCGATAAGAACGCAATTTATGAAGTTCTTTTTAGCATAACTTATTGCATCAAAACCAACTGCAGCAGGGTCTGCACCATATTGCTGAGAAATAACTTTGATTCCAATTCTTTCTCCGTGTTTGTTGAGCTGTTCTATACTTGCTGCACGGAAAGTGTCGGCAGCAGCGAGAACACAGGAAAATTTTTTCTTTTTCAGAAAATCTGCAATTTTTGCAATTGTCGTTGTTTTTCCTGTTCCATTAATTCCTGCAAAAAGAATCACGTATGGCACTTTTGGTTGGTCTGCAATTTTTTCTCTTATTTTTTCTACAATATTGAATGGTTCTATAAGTATATTTTCAATTATTTTTTTTAAAGCATCTTTTATCTCAAATTCTATCTCTTTTTTTAAAAGCTCTTTTCCGATTATCTCTTCTCCGAGTTCTTTAATTATTTTATCAGCAACCTCAAAAGCAACATTGTTTTCAAGAAGAAGCATTCTTAATTCTTCACTGTAAATTTCAAATTCTTTTTCTGAAATTTTTACTTTTGTTATCTTTGAAGTTATTTTTTTTAAAAATCCTCTTGATCCTGGTTTTGGTTCTTCTTTGAGGGGTTCTTCAGTAAGAGATTGTAATTCTTGTGTTTTTTCTTGTAATTTTTCAAGATCTGGCTCAAATTTGTGGGCCCCAACATTATATTGTACTGGGACTTCGATTTGTTTTTCTTCTTTTTTGGAGATTGTTATTTCTTTTTCAGATTTTTCCTTCTTTTTTGGAGATTCTACTGGTTCTGCCTTTTCTGTGATTTTCTTTGCCCAGTTTCCTATTTTTTCTTTTAAAAATTTAAACATATTTTAGATAGTTTTGAAAGATTTATAATATTAACTAATTCCTTACTCCTCTGAATATAAATTTTTATAAAGAAGTTCTCTTTTATATTGTTATGAAAGGCATATTAATTATTCTTGACGGTATTGGGGATCTTCCATGCAAGCAGCTCAATGATAAGACCCCTTTAGAGGCAGCAGAAACACCAAATCTTGATTTTTTAGCAACAAGGGGAGAGATGGGTTATATGTATCCAGTAAGACCAGGGTTTATTCCTGAATCTGATGAAGCAACGATTTCTATTTTTGGAAATGATCTTATAGATAGCACTAGAGGGCAACTTGAGGCAAGAGGAACAGATATAAAACTTACAAGAGGAGATTTGGCTCTCAGGGCTAATTTTGCAACAGTAGATTCGTTAAAACAGGGAAATGTTATTGATAGAAGAGCAGGAAGGACTCTTACAACAACAGAAGCAGAAGAATTATCTAAATCTTTGAATAAAATAAAGCTCCCTTGTAATTTTATTTTTAAACCAACAATTCAGCATAGAGGGGTCTTGGTTTTAAGAGGGGGATTTTCAGATAATATTACTGGAAACGATTCGACTTATTCAAAAGGAGAAGCAAAGGAAGCAGAAAAAATAGGCAGTTTTAAGGCCCTGGATGATGACGAAAACTCACAATATACAGTAAACATACTCCGAGAATTCCTTAACAAAGCTTTTGAAATTCTTGATACACATCCAATAAATAAAGAAAGAAAAAGAAAAGGCCTCCTGTCTGCAAATTATCTTCTTCTTAGGGGTGCAGGTATAGAGCCTCCAAAATTAAAGTATTACAAAAGATGGCTTTCTGTAACATATATGCCTATGGAAATTGGTTTTTCAAAAGTTAGTGGAATGAATGTTTTTTCTTTTGATTACCCAAAACTAAAAAGTCTTGATTCGTATGAGAATCTTCGCGATGGCCTTGAAAAAGCATGTAGTTTTTCTATTAAGACTCTGAAGAAAAATTACAAAAATAACGATTATGCATATATACACATAAAAGAAACAGATTTACCAGGCCATGATAATAAGCCTATTGAAAAAAAACTTATGATTGAATATGTAGACAAAACCTTATTTAAATTTTTGAAAGAATTTGCCCCTCCTAAAAAAATAAAAATTGTTGTTACAGCTGACCATTCAACCCCTTCAAAGCTTAAGGCACATTCTTCAGATCCTGTTCCAGTCTTATTTTATAATGGTAAGCCACCAAAAACGAGAAACAAGATTACATCTTTTTTACAAACAGCAAGCAAAAAAATACCTATTCATCTAAAAAGAAATTCAGATGAAAAGGAGAAAGGGGAAAAATTCTGTGAAAAAAATGCGAGAAAAGGCAACCTTGGGAGAATTATGGGTAAGGAGTTATTGGAAAAAGTTGGTTTTTTAAGGTAATCTATTGTGCTTGACCATAGCAATGATTAAAAATCTTCTCCTGTTTGTATTTTTATGATAACTTATAGCGATCTTTATGAAGCTGCTAGAAAAGAAAGATATGCTGAACAATTACAGCCATTATCAAAAAATTTTATCCAAGAAATAGCAGAATATCTCAGAGAAAAAAAGCAGCTCTCTCTAAAAGAAGATGATATTTTTTCAGATATGGTTGCAAAGACAAAAAAACAATTAGAGAATGCAGTAACTCTTTTTAGGGAGATGATGATACGCAGAAGAAAGAAAATATTGAATCTTGTTCTAATTGCATCTGAAACAGGCATTTCAAAACAAGATTTTGATAATATGCTGCCTTTTGAGAAATCTTTATTTGAAGACCTTATAAAAAACATAGAAAATTCTGACAAAAAGGTTAGTGAGATTTTGGAAGGAAAAACCACTGAAGAATTAAAAAATGAATTAGTTATTTTTAAGATAGAGGTTGAAGAATTATTAGATATGGAAGGAGAAAAAATAGGGCCTTTTCAGCAAGGGCAGGTTGCGAATATCCCAAAAGAAATTGCAAAGATTCTTATTGAAGATGGTAAAGCAGAGATTTTGGAGAAATAATTCTGTGCAGGGGCCCTCCATTATGAATATATATGCAAAATAGAAACATTTAAATAACATAATGAATATGTATTCATAACTAAATATGCCTAAAAATAGCAAGGAGAAACAAAATGCCTAAAGGAAATGGAATTGGTCCAACAGGTCAGGGACCAATGACTGGAAGAGGAAGAGGTTATTGTACAGGTTTCAATATTCCTGGTTTTGCCAATTCCGGATTTGGAAGGGGCTTTGGTTTGGGAAGAAGAATAATGCCTATTCAGCCACAAGTGATAACTGAGCAACAGGAAAAAGAAATTCTTGAACAAGAATTGGAGTTAATAAAACAAGAAATGAATGAAATACAGAAAAGGTTAAAAGAATTAAAATAATTAATAGGTAATGTCAAGACCGAGAATTTGCAGAAGGGTTCGATTTAGACCTGAGATTACTTATTTCAAACCTGCTGGAATAAGAATGGTTGAATTAGAAGAGGTCATATTGACTTTTGATGAATATGAGGTGGTTAGGTTAATTGATTTAGAAAATATTGAACAGGCTAAAGCAGGAAAAATGATGAAAATATCCCAACCAACTCTTTCTAGACTTTTAAAAAGTGCCAGGAAAAAAATCTCTGATGCAATAGTTCATGGAAAAGCGATTCGGATTGAAGGTGGGAATTATAAATTTAGATAAATTTATTAATCATCCCTTGAATTCTCTTATATGAACATAGTAAGCAGAACAATCACAGGATTAGCATTAATTATTTTGGGAATAATTCTAATAGTAGTTTCTTTTAGCGAATCTCTATGGGTTTTAATATACGGAATTCCAATCCTCTTAATTGGATTTTTTATTCTCTTTAATAAACGAGAAGATAGAATTGAAGGAAGAAGGGATATGAAAGGAGGTAAAAGATGAAAGAGTTAATTATCACGACTGCTTTTGATATTCCTGGAAAAAAGGTTTTGAAGGTTCTTGGAATTGCTCGGGGAAATACTGTTCGTGCTAGAAACATTGGAAGAGATATTGGTGCAGGATTTAAAAATCTTGTAGGGGGAGAGGTCAAGACCTATACTGATATGACTTCTCAATCAAGGGATGAGGCTTTTAATAGAATGGTCAATTCTGCTGTAAAGATGGAGGCAGATGCTATTATTGGAATGAGATTTATGACTTCAATGGTTATGCAAGGGGCTTCTGAGATGCTTGCATATGGGACAGCTGTGAAATTGAAATAATTTTGATTTTAGAAAAAGCCTGCGGAGGGATTTGAACCCCCGACCTACTGATTACAAGTCAGTCGCTCTACCACTGAGCTACACAGGCATAAATTATTGAAAAAGAAATAGTTTAAAAGACTTCTTATTTTATGGTGCTTTTATATAGACAAACCGTCACAATATTATTTAAAAACATCCTTTTTTTGTTTTTTTTATGTATTCAATCAAAAAATTTCTTGAATACTTGAACTTTGAAAGCAAATCTTCTTTAAGAGAAAAATTAAAAAATGAAATTTCTTCAAGGGAAAATTTTCAAGCCCAAGTAATCAAAATCAATAATGAATTAAAAAGTGAAATTTTTTTAAGGGAAAATTCGCAATCCCAATTAATCAAAATCAATGATAAATTGGAAAAAGTATCTATGGAAAAAGAAGAATTTGAAGAGCTTTCTGAAATCTGTTTGAAAGAGAGGGATGAACTAAAAGAAGAATATGAAAATTTAAAATTATTTTTAACTCAAAAATCTTACAAAAAAATCATGGAAAATTTTTTTAGTTTATCTAAATTAGAAGCAAGTCTTTTATTAGAAGCTATTCCTAAAAAAACATCTGAAAAAAATTTTAAAGATAAGATAAAATATCAAAAAACCCATAGTGATCCAAGAAGATTTGATGAATTTTTAATTAAATTATCTAAAGTGAACTATGTTGATGAAATTCGTGGAGGGCAACAGACACATAGAAATGTTAAGAGGACCTTTTTTGATAGAATTGATAGGAAAAATGATATCTTTATTTTAGAGGGTTTATATGCGGAAAACGGATTCGGGAAATATATTTTTGTGAGTACAACTGCAAGAAATGAAAGAGAAGCAAATTATATTAAAGATTTTTTAAATTCCTTTTTAAGTAATTTTAGATAAAAATCTACACTCTTTTATTCTTTTTCAATTGCAAAGAAACGGATTTCGCAAAGGGAGAGCGGATATATCTTTTTGAGTTTTAAGCTTAAGGATTTTTGAATTTTGTTTTTCATGATTTCATCAAATAGGGTTTTTACACTCTTGGTTTTTACATATTCTGTTATTTCTTCATGTGCTTTCTCCCGAAGCGCTTTTCTGACAGCTTTTGAAACCTTTTTTCTCGTTATTAAAAAAGGCTTGATTCTCAATACAGCATCTTTACATTTAGTAGATATCGCATCCTCGATATAATTCACTCCTTTTCTCATCATTCTCCTGATAAAATAAGGCATAATCTTTATTTCTATAGGTTCTGCTACAGCTTTATCCCCTTCTACATGAACTTTTAACTTGAGAATTGTACCTTTTCCTCTGAGCAATCTTGTCAAGTCATACGCTATTATTCTTTTATCAAGTTCTTTAATGTCATAGCCATAAAGTTGAGTTTCTTTCTTTATTATGGGCATATCAACATCAAAAAATTTCTGTTTTCTTTTTGCTTGTGCCATTTTATTCTTGTATTACTTTCCCTGCTCTTTTCCCTTTTTTCTGATATTTTGCCTTACCACATACATCACAGACATAAAGGAAATTTGTTTTTTTAGTTGTTTTTGATTTTCTTTTGAATTTTGATACAGGTGGTTTAGAGCCCCATTTCCCTTTATTTCCTATTCCGCGCCCTAGTCCGCGTGATTTTGCCCTTGCAATACTACCTCTTGTAAGTGTTCCTCTTTGAAATCCTGTTCCCACTAATTTTATTTTTTGTTTTGTTTTTTTGTTACAATAAGGGCAATACCTGTTTATTGTTTTTGGAACTTTCATATTAAATCTTAGAGAAGTTGGTTTTTAAAGATTATTAATGAATTTTTTGAACCCTATCAAAGTGGCCCCGCCCAGAATCGAACTGGGGTTACTTCCACGTCAAGGAAGCGTCTTAACCACTGGACTACGAGGCCTCTTTATTTTTTAGTTCTTAGAAATATTTAAATATAATGCTTACCTTTTTTGTTCTATGAGAAAACAAAAGCTGAGGGTGTTATTCATGTTCATATACATTATTTTTGCCCTGTATTTTTTAAATTATCCTTTTGGAATTATAAAAATTCCAGAAAGTTTTTCCACTATTGAATCTTGGATAATTTTTATTGGGGGAATTCTGCTTGTAATAGGGGGATTCAGTTATTTTAGAAAAGGAAGAATTCCTTATTGATATTAATTTAATGCCAATTTATTCTATTTTTATCAATAAATTTATATTGGTGCCTTTCTATGTTCTTACTTATTAATTAACTTAGTAAATAAGTTATTAAGAAACATTTATATATTATTATTTTTTTACATTAAAATTAAGGGGTGCACATGAAAAAATATTTGCTTCTTGTGGAAGATGAAAAACTTTGGGAAAAGTTTAAACAGAGTATAATAAAAGATATTAATACTGAAATATTGGAACTTATAAGAAAAAAAATATCAGGAGAGAAAAAAAATGAAAATTAAAAAGAAGAGGGGGCAGGTGACAATTTTTATTATTATTGCATTACTTCTTGTTGCAGCAGTCATTGTCTATTTTTTTCTTAGAACTAGTTTAATTAAAACATCTATTCCGGCAGAAGTTCAACCAATTTATACTACTTTTTTAACTTGCTTAGAAGACGATACTTCAACCGGGATAAGTCTTTTACAAAGTCAAGGAGGTTATATTGAATTACCTGAATTTGAGCCTGGTTCAACATATATGTCTTTTTCTTCTCAGTTAAATTTTTTTGGAAACCCAATTCCTTATTGGTATTATGTTTCTGGAAATAATATCGAAAAAGAACAGGTCCCTACAAAAGAAGATATGGGGCAACAGCTTGAAAATTTTATTGAGGATAGGGTAAATAATTGCAATTTTAATTCTTATTATGAACAGGGATTTGAAATTTCGTTATCAGAATCAACAGCAAAGGCGACAATCAAAGGCAAAACAGTTGAAATTAACTTTGATGCAAATTTAAACATAATTTTAGGTGAGGAAGATGTATTAATAAGAACCCATAAGATTTCCATCAAATCAAGTTTAGGCTCTTTATATGATTCTGCAAAAAAAGTTTATGATGAACAGCAAAAAAGTTTATTTTTGGAAGAGTATGCAATTGATACATTAAGACTCTATGCTCCTGTTGATGGTACAGAAATTACTTGTTCTCCTCTTACTTGGGTTGCTGATGAAGTTTTTGATGATTTGCAAGAAGCTATAGAAGCAAATACCTTGGCACTTAATACTAACGTGGACGCTAATGATTATTTTATTCTTGATATTCCTATCAATGATGAAGTAAGATTTTTGACTTCAAAAAATTGGCCACATAGTTTTGAAGTTATACCTTCTGAAGAAAACCTTTTAATAGCAAACCCAGTAGGAAACCAACCAGGTTTAGGAATTATGGGTTTTTGTTATGTTCCTTATCATTTTGTATATAACCTGCAATATCCTGTTCTTGTGCAGGTTTATTCTGGAGAGGAAATTTTCCAATTCCCTATGGCAGTTATTATTCAAAACAACAATCCTAGGCAATCTCTTGATGTAGGTGCTGTTCAAATGATTGTTCCAGAACTTTGCACATATAAGAACACAAAAGTACAAGTTAGTGTGGAAGATAGACAAGGAAATCCGATTAACGCAGATATTTCTTACGAATGTTTTGGGAATAAGTGTAATATAGGAAAAGCAGAATCTGGTTTCTTGAGTGAGAATTTTCCACAATGTGTGAATGGATATGTTTTAGCAAATGCTGATGGGTTTTCTGAAGCAAAATATTTGGTTTCAACAGTTTCTCCTGGAAGTGTGGATATTATTATAGAAAAAATTCATGTTAAGGACATTCAATTAAAACTTAATGGTGTGAGTTATAATGGTGATGCAATAATTTATTTCACATCTGGTGAAGATACAAAAGTAGTTGCTTATCCAGAACAGAGAAATGTTGGGCTTAGCGAAGGACAGTATGAAATTCAAGTTCATCTTTATCAAGATTCATCAATAAATATTGGGGCTGCAGTAACAGAGCAATGTATAGATGTTCCAAGGTCAGGAATTTTAGGAATTTTTGGATCAACAGAAGAAAGATGTTTTGAAATTGATATCCCTGAGCAAATCATATCCCAGGCCCTTGTTGGAGGGGGAAAACAAAATTATTATCTTTTGGAATCTGAGCTAACAGGTTCAGATACTATTGAAATAAATGCACAAGGTCTTCCATCACCAGAGACAATTGAACAATTGCAGGATAATTATTTTTTGTTCGAAAGCCAGGGTCTTGACATAAATTTAATATGAGAGAAAAAATTTTAATTAGGCAGAAGAAGAATCTTAGAAGTTTAAGCTTAATTGTAGGTTTATTTTTGTTAATACTTCTTACAACTTCTATTGTTTCAGCATATGCTCGTCAGAATATTGCTTATACTCCTACTGCTGTCCCATATACAGGGCAAGCTGAATTTCCTTTGTTTGATAGATCGATGTGTGGAGCAGGGCAAGATTTTATTATGCAAATTTCTCCTATAGGATGTACTCCCTCTGTTGTTAGAAGTGATTTACTCGAAGACCAGAACGTCCCTATTTTTTGCCCAATAACTGCAACACAGCTTAATCCTTTGATAGATATAGAAGCTATAAAAACAATAAATATGCATCTTAATGGTTCCTCACCTTATATTCAAGGGATTTCTTATCTGCCAGCAAGAGCTGCTTTAGGAAAGTATGGCGGAGAAGTTAATTCTCCTGTTTTAAATAATCTTGGTTATGCTGTTATAATTTTAAAACAGCAGAGAAACCAAACAACAATGCCTGATTCTGTTTCAGGAAATTTGGTTGCGAAAATAAGATATGATATAAAAAACGCATTTGGAGTTGGACAGGCTAATTTTTATCTTCCTGAGTTAAATGATGAAGAATGGGAAAATACATTTACTCAATATGGTTTCTGGGATGGTCGTGGATATTTGAGGGCAGAAGGAATTGATGAAGATAGTGCATCTATATCGATTTATTCAGATAGAGAAACATATGGATTTGGAAAATCAGGAGAGAAGAGAAAACTTTCAAGTATGATTTTGAATGTGGGAGAAGAATCACCAGAAATACCTATGCCTGGATTTGATTATTGTTTAGGAAGTATGAAATTAAAATTAAATGGGCTTGAAACTCCTGGCACGAGAATAAAATTAAATATCAATGGAGATGTTGTCGAGGTTAAAGAGAATGAAAAATTTTTGGATAATAAGTGTCAAGTGAGAGATATGGATAAACAAGGAATTGTCCAAAAGACAACGATAAGATGTGATACAGATGATGGAAGAAAAACTTTTCCTTTGGTTATTAGTCCAAGAATAAATTTGAGTATTGATGGTGCATCGAAAGAATATGGGGTAGGAGATAGGTTATATACAGATAAAAAAGGAGAAAAAACAATATATCTTGTCTATATAAGTACGAAAGGAGATTCGAGAAATGAAGAAGATTTGTTTATTGTTACTGCTGCGATTCCAGGAATTAAGGATAGACTTGCAGAAGAAGAAATGATATCTATATCTAATTTTATAAAAAAGCAAGAGAGTATAGGAAAAACAAATACTCTTGCAGGAATTACTCTTGATGTTGTCAAAACATATTTATCTGCAGGAGAATCGGTTCTTAGATATATTGTTCAAGGGCAAGGATTTAGAACTATCTATTTCGGAATTCCTGAAGAAATTTCTGAAAAACAAGTTTCGCTTTTAGGATTTGTAGGAGCACGAGATATAGAACTCTCTGAAGACATTAAGGATTATTATGAAAGAGCAATAGATGATTATGATGATGTTATTGATAGTTTTTCTTCAGAAAAATATCCCTCTGAAGATACAAGGACGCTTGGAGAAAAAGCTTTAATCAAAAAAATAGAATTTGCAGAAGATATGAATCAAAAAAGAACAACTGCAGAATTATGTGAAGAATTTGAGAACAATTATCCAAATTCTGCAATTCCTTTAATTTGTAATGAAGTTCATAAGCTTTCAAGTCCTGAAAGCGCAGTGCGAGACGTTGAGATTGATGGAAGAATCAAAAGAATTTCTTTTGATGGAATAAGAGAGCCAAATTTTAAAGAATTTGGAATAAATCTTCTTGTTAAAGACCCACAAGGAAAAATAACAACTTATGATTTAAGGAAAGATGACATTTTATATCTAGATGAATCTGAAACCCATTTTGTTCAAATAGTTGATCTTGATGAGGATTCTGCTAAGTTTCGTGTTAATTTAGAAAAAACAAGTGCTATAGAAAACGTAAAACAATTTGTTACACAGGTTAATGATGTTCAAACCCTTAAATTAGATTTCCCTAATGACTTTGGTAGCCAGTATCTTTTTACTTTACAGACAATTAACCTGAAAAAATTAGCAAAGGTGTCTGTTATTCCAAATGTGAAATATTCTGAGACACAGGCAGACTTTTCTTTTAAAATAGGAATTGAAAAGCGTGGAATTCAATTATCTCCTGAAAAAGCAGCAGAGAAAATTGAGTCTTTGAATCAGACAATTTCTAAGTGGGAAAATATAAACGAGAAACTTGGAAAAGTTGTTACTGGTTTTAAATATGGTTGTCTTGGAGTAGGAGCTGGGCTTACTGTTAAAAACTTTCTTGATAATCTTCAAGGAAGAGGGGTTGCAAGGAACAAAGTTATGAGGGGTGATGCAGGATGGTTTGAAATATGTGAAACATCTATTGATGCTAAATCTAAGATTGGTGATAAAGGCCCATGGACAGACATTGATTCCTGTCTTCTCGATAATAGTGATGCAATTAATGCAGCTGTTGATGTTTATGCAAATGCAATGGAAAAACAAAATGAAGAATTTGAAATATTACAGGAATTACACAAAATTAAAGGAGGTTTCTTGAGTGAGGATGTTATAAATACAGATGCTGTGGAAAAAGATTTCATTGACAAGTTTTTTAATGAATTGGATTCAAATCTCGTTGGAGTTAATACGATAAAAGTTGGGGGGAAAGATGTTGATGTTTCAAAAATAGTAGATGAAATTAATCCTAATACAGTTTCATTAACACAAGTAAGAAATCTTCTATTAAATTCAAGGCTTTTGAGTTCTAGCGATGAAAATGTAAAAAATATCGCGCTGAGCCAGATAAATTCAGATCTTGGAGACATTTGGGTTAATAGTGAAAACATTATTGAAAGACAGGATGTGGAAGAGAGATATGGAATTCCTGCAACCATTGGCTCGTCAAATGCAAAATTAATAGAGTTTGCAATCACAAAAGTAGAAACTTTTGAAAATGCAAAAAGTAAAAATAATTTTGTAGGAGGAGAAAACATAAATGATGAGAGTTTTGTTCATATTTACAAAGATAAATCTAATGCAAAAGAGTATCTTTTAATTTTGGATAATGATTATGTGGTTCAACAAACCCATCAGATTTCTGGAAATGTTTTAACCCTTGAAGGAATTAAAGTAGGAGAAGAAACTGATCCAAACCCATTGGGTCTTGCTATTGAATATTTCGATAGCACAACTTATAAAAATAAATATAATAATGCCGAGATAAAATATTACGAGACAGCTCCTTACAAAGGGCTTCCTGCAATTGTTCCTTTTGATATTAAAAACGGATGGTATGCTGCGATTAAATCCACATTACCAATAGGGGGAAACATAAAGGCTTATGATGATTCTGGAAGAATTTCTAGTTTTTGGTTGTGTAATATTGGACAAAATAAAAGAGAAGAATTTAATTCAGGAATAGGAGATGATGTTTGTGAGATGATTAATCTTGGAACAGGACAACCATATAATCAGTTTTATGGGCTTGAAAAAAGTGAAGCTTCAAGAATTGTTTCATGTGCTATCGATGCAATTGAAGATGCTTCCAGCCCAGGAGCTTATAGTGCAGGAGTAAGAAGTGTAAGAATAAGTACTTCATGTGGGGGAACATTAAATATCAAAGTTGGTAATCCTGCAATTAATATTCCAGATATAGAATGTCAAGATTTCATGTCTCCTTCAGATTGTAATTTGTTGTTTAATGTTTGTGACCCTGTTGTATGTCCTAGTTCGAGATGTGACTTAGGTGGTACATATCCTGTTAAAGATGTTGTGCAATCAGGAATTATTGGAAGTCTTGCACTTTGTCTTCCAAATTTCCCAGAAGTAAAAGTTCCTATATGTCTTTCAGGAGTTCATGCAGGACTTGAAAGTTATTTAACTGTTCTTAATTCTCATCAAGAATGTTTACAGACAAGTCTTGAAACAGGACAAACTGTGGGAATTTGTGACGAGATTTATAGTATACATATGTGTGAATTTTTCTGGAGGCAAGCTCTTCCTTTGGCAGAGATTACAATTCCTAAGGTAATCGGGGCTGTGCTTGGACAAAATGTTCGCGGAGGAGGAGAGTATTTAGGAGTTCAAGATGCATGGCAAAGAGCATCTGATTCTGTAGATTACTTTACACAATATTACGCTGCAAATTCTTTCAAAGGATTTAAAGCAAGAACAGCAGAAGGTGTTGGAACAGAAGTGTGTAAGGGGTTTGTTTCTCTAACAACTCCACAAGGAGGTAATTTGTTAGACGCCCTCGTAGCTCCAGATTCCCCCTCTCAATTTTATGGGAGATTTGATGAAATTCCATTTACCACAGCAACTAATCCACCAACTTCTCACTATAAAGTATTTTATCATATTTATGCAGGAAAAGATTTGCCAGCCTATTTCCAGGTTTATCTTCACGGAACAGGAAGTTCGTTCTTCCAAGATACTACATTTAGAAGAATTGTTGCTCAAGGATTTATCAAGGCAGGAGAGTATGAGACACAGACTATAGACTTTACTGCTCCTTCAGGTTATCAAGAAATGTGCATTGTTGTTAATGGTCAAGAAGAGTGCGGATTTAAACAAGTTACAACAGACTTTGGAATAAATTATATTACAGAACAATATGTTGCGTCTCAAGCAAAGCAGATAGACATTAGAACAGAGGCGGCGTGTGTTTCAGGAACTCCAAGTATGTACAGTTTGCTAAGTCCTAATCTTCAGGCAGGAGCAGAAGAAATGGTAAATCCAGCAATTTACAATAGGGGAATCACTAGAATTTGTGCAACAGACGATCCTGGAAAAACCACGGACCCTGCAGCAGGAACAAATAAATCAAGATGGCAACCAGTAGGATATTGTGGAAATGAGGGGATAAAATGCTGGCTTGATACACGCAGTGTTAAAGATACAATAAAATCAACAAAGATTGAAGGCGAAGTACTTGGAGAGGTTGGTGAAAATTATCTAGATGTTCTTAAGAAAGAATATGGTTATGTAGAAGACTTTGATGCCCTTGTTGAGGAGATTGAAGCAGAAACAAGTGCAGGACAAATTGAAAAGATTAATGAGAATTATGACAGGGTTTTCTATAATCATGAGAAAGGTTATTTGACTTTGTTGAGGGCAGATGCTTATGCATGGTTAGCTTCTTCCATGAAAACAGAAATAGAGCCTATTGGAGGAAGTGATGCAGGAGGGGGTTCTGGAGGAAGTTCTGGAGGGGGTGTTTCTATTGTTTCTGTTCGTGGTGGTTTTATTGATTCTTGTATAGATTGTGGAAAAGGAATTGTCAATCCTTGTGATGAAGAAGAATGTCTTGCTATAGGGGAAAGAATGGGAAAAGAATGTATTTTTAAAAGAACATTTCTGGGTTTAGCTAATCAATGTATTGAAAAAGAAGAGGAAGAAATCTGCTCGATAGAAGAAGAATGTAAAAAATATCTTGGAGAAATAATAGTTGAATTAGCAAAGACGAAAAAAGGATCTATAAATGATGCAGATGTGAAAGCAGACACAGGAGCAGAATCATTTGAATGTTTGGTTTTGCAAGTTGCATATGCAGAAAGTGGAATAAGGCACTGCAAACAATATAGAGATCCAGCAGGAAATCCTTTATATTGTGATGGAGATAGAGATGAACTTATAGCAGGAGATGGAGGAGATAGTTTAGGTGTTATGCAGATAAATACACAGGTACATTCAAATGTAGATGTTGCTGATTTTGAAGAAAATGTGAATAAAGGAATTGATTTGTTGATACAGAATTATAATCCTTCAGAAAAAATTTATGAGTGTTATGAACAAACAGAAGGGGATTTTGTTTTAGTAAATTATAAAGGATGGAAACGTGCTTTGAGAGCTTATAATGGGTGGAATTCTCCTCCTTATTGTAACTCGGGAAATCCTAATTATGTAGATGATGTTATTTCTTATGAGGGTACTATAAAAGGGTTGTTCCCTGAAATTTGTTCTTGAGAGAATTTTAAGAAAATGCGGAGACTAGGATTCGAACCTAGGTAAGCACTAAGCTAACAGGTCCTAAACCTGTCCCGTTTGACCACTCCGGCATCTCCGCTTAAACTATAATTATTCTGAGAAAAAGCAATATAAAAAGATTTACTTCTTGGTTTTCATCTCTACTTCTTTTTGTTTTATCTTGTCTTCGAGTTCAAGTTTTTCTATCAATTCTTTGTAACGATTCCTAATTGTTACCTCTGTTATTCCTGCAATATCTGCAACTTCTCTCTGGGTTTTCTTTTCATCATTCATCAAAGCTGCTACATAAAGTGCTGCAGCAGCAATTCCTGCAGGACCTCTTCCAGAAGTTAATTCAACCTCTTCAGCTCTTTTTAGAACCTTAAGGGCATCGTTTTGTGTTTTTGGAGATAGTTTTAATACAGAAGAAAATCTTGAGATATAATCTTTCGGAGCACTCTGTTTTACTTTTATGCCGAGCCTTCTTATTATAAATCTATAAGTTCTTCCTATTTCTTTTCTTTCTACATCAGAAGCAGTAGCCATTTCATCAAGTGTCCTTGGGATGTTATAAGATCTACAGGCTGCATAAAGGCATGCAGCTATTACAGATTCCATGCTTCTCCCACGCACAAGTCCTCTCTGTAGAACAAAATTATAAATTCTAGCAGCATCATCCCTCACAACGTTTGGGAGATTTAGATAAGAAGCTATAACTCTTAATTCAGCCATAGCGAGTCTGAGGTTTCTTTCAATGCTCGTAGAGACCCTTTCTTGCCACTTTTTTAATCTTAAGAATTTTCGGGTTTGTTTTGGTTCAAGCCTGTAGATATCTGAAATTTCTCCGACATTGGTTGTGAGCCCTTTGTCAAACTTCTGGATGCTTGTTGGTGCTCCACCCCTCCCTTTTTTTTCTCCTTTATCAAATTTTCCAGAAAGATCTATGCCTGTATCAACCATTTTTTCCTCTACAACAAGACCACAATCATTGCAGATAATCTCTCCTAAATGAGAATCATAAGTAAGATGAATACTGTTACATTCAGGACACTTTTTTATAAACGTCATTTTTCAGAAAATTGAAGGTTTAATTTTATTACTTTTGGGTTGGATAAAAAGCTTTAAAAAGTTCTTATGCATTTCCTTTATAAACCTTTCTCCTTTTATAAAGCTTTCTATTTAAGATTCAGTTTTTTCTATTAGAATTCCGTTAATTACACCGTCCTGGCTCGGACGATTTGTTATTTTAACTTTCCCCATATCTGTTTCAACAATAGTTCCTTTTGTGAGAATATTTTGTCTTGCCAGAAATCTATTTGAAGGGGTCTCGAGAACGTTTTTTATTTCAGATTTTACCATTTTATTTTCTGATTTTACATTTATGATTTTGCCTTTTAATAAAAAAGTTTTTTTATTTCCCCCTCTTGCCCTAATTGTTTTTCTTTTTTCTTCACCAAGTTTAATCTTTCTTATTTGTCCTGGAAATTCAAAGAATTTTTTCTTTCTCGATTTTTTATATCTGCCACCAGATACTTTTTTGCCTTTTTTCATAACAGAGGAAATTTGATTTTTATTTAAATAACTTTCTGTTTAATCATTTTAGTAAGAATAGCGAAATATTTATAAACAGACCCTACAGAAAGTAAATATAAAAGCAAAATGGTTAACGGAATTGAAAGGCCCCTCGATCTTTTGAACAACTCAAAAGGAAAAGAAATTCTTGTACATCTAAAAGGAGATAAACAATTTGTAGGAACTTTGTTAGCTTTTGATATTCATATAAATCTTGTTCTTGATAACATAAAAGAAATAGAGAAGAACGAAGTGAAAAGAAACTTGGGTTTGACTTTTTTGAGAGGAGATACTATTATATTTATTTCTCCTGCTTCAACAGCTCTGAAGAAAGAATAATTCTTTTAAGTTAAATTATTAAATAACTTTTACTTATGTCTTTTATGCCAGAAAAAATAAAAGTTACTTTCTTAGGAACTTCTGATTCAGTTCCAAGTGCTGCGAGAAATCACCCTGCGATTTTATTGACCTATCAAGGCGAAAACATTCTAATCGATTGTGGTGAAGGAACCCAGAGACAATTTAGAAAAGCTAAGCTAAATCCATGCAAAGTAAACCGAATTTTGATTACACATTGGCATGCAGATCATGTTCTTGGAATTCCTGGAATGATTAAAACTCTTACCTTAAGTGGATACAAGAAAACTCTCTACATTTATGGGCCCAAAGGAACTAAATCTTTTATGACAATTCTTTTGAATCTATTTGCATTTAGACATGAATATCCTATAAAAGTACTGGAAGTTGAAGGAAAATTTTTTGAGACTAAAGACTTCTATCTCGAAGCTGAAAAGATGAGCCATAGGATTCCTTGTAACGCCTATTCTTTTGTGAAAAAAGGAAATCTAAGGATTGATAAAAAAAAGTTACAAAAATTAAAAATTCCTTCTGGATCTCATTTACAAAAATTAAAACAAGGAAAAAATATAGTCTATAAAGGAAAAAAATATCTGGCAAAGAATTTAACTTACAAGCAAGGAGAAAAAAAGATATCTGTTGTTCTCGACACCTCTTTTAATAAAAAAATAACACCTTTTGTTAAAAATTCTGACATTTTTATTTGTGAATCTACTTTTATGTCTCCTCTTACAAAGATAGCGGAAGAACGTCATCATCTAACTGTAAAACAAGTAGCAGAAATAGCTAAGAAATCCGGAACAAAAAAGCTTTTTTTAATGCACATAAGCCAGAGATATTCTAAAGAACTGAAAAAAATTCTTGCTGAAGCGAAAAAGACGTTTAAAAATTCCCATATATCTAAAGACCTAGATCAGATTGAACTTTAAACACAAAGATTTTAAATAGAACTTTTTCTTCTTTTTTTAAAGCCCCTGTAGCTCAGTCTGGATAGAGCGACTGCCTTCTAGGGATTGTTTCCATTAGGGAACAAGAATGTTTCGGAATCCGAAGCAAGCAGTAGGTCGCAGGTTCAAATCCTGTCGGGGGCATGTGCGGGGATGGCGAAGTGGTTAACGCGCTCGGCTGCAACCCGAGTATTCCTGGGTTCAAATCCCAGTCCTCGCTTTTTTGAAAATGCGTAAAATAAATCCTTCAAAATTTAAGTGGAAAGACAGTGGTAATGGATATTCTAGAAAAATATTTATGGCTACAAAAAACAAAAAAAATAAGAAATGCAAGGTTCAATTTGTGCGCATTCCCCCGAATACTCTTGTTAAAGCACATTTTCATAAAGGTCAAACAGAATCTGAGTATGTGATTTCTGGTTCAGGCTCTGTAAAATCTGGAAAACAAATTATACAATTACGTCCTGGAACTCTTTTTATTGTAGGGCCAAATGAATTCCACGAAGTCAAAAGCGGAAGTAAAGGATTATTATTATTTGTCACTAAAGCTAATTATAGTGACGATACAGAGTGGTTTGAATAAAATGAAGAAAATATATTTAATTCATGGATGGGGTGGGGATTCTAGTGGAGGATGGTTTGATTGGTTAAAGAAAGAGCTTAAAGCAAAAGGCCATCAGATTAAGGCATTTGATATGCCAAATACAGACGAACCGAAAATAGAGGAATGGGTTGGTTATCTAAGGGAAAACATTAATCCTGATGATGTTGATGAACACACTTATTT
>Ga0307376_10001751_pt1 | contig 22583 bp, 18 predicted proteins | sample TR2MG_FD_202536 | JGI IMG/M metagenome (GOLD analysis project Ga0307376, IMG submission 202536) | Soil microbial communities from Risofladan, Vaasa, Finland - TR-2 | ecosystem: Environmental > Terrestrial > Soil > Coastal area > Acid sulfate soil | place: Finland: Risofladan, Vaasa | collected...
ATATCCTGAAATATTAGATGAACAGCAAGCTATACAAATTATTGAGAAACTAGATTACGATTTTACCAATATTTCGATTTATTTAAAAGAGTGGAGATTTCTAGGATTGTTAGTTAGAGCTAAAAGTTTTGATGAAGCAATTAAGAGGTACATTGAATATTATCCCGACTCAACAGTGGTAAATATAGGATCTGGGTTAGATACTACATTTTTTCGCGTTGATAATGGTACTATTAAATGGGTTAATTTGGACTTGTCTGATGCAATTAAATATTGCAATCAAGTTATATCGGAAACATCTAGAAGTAAGAATATTTCTAAATCTGCGTTTGATTACAGCTGGATGGATGAAATTGATTATAAGCCTGAAAATGGGATTATATTTTTTGCAGGAGGGTTTGTGTACTATTACGAAAAAAAAGAAATACGCAACCTTCTCGAATGCATGGCAAATAGATTTCCCGGGGGAGAATTTATTTTTGAAGGCATTTCAAAACTAGCTATTAAAGTTATTAATAGGAGGGCAAAAAAAGCCGGTGTAGATATACGCGTCCATTATGGAATAGGTAATCCTACGAATGAATTCTCAAACTGGTCGAAAAATATTGAACTGATTGATTGGTATACTATCTGAGCTCGTACACCCATTAATCCAAACTGGTCAAAAAAAACCCTAAAAATGCTCAAAGTTTCAGAGCGACTTAAAACAAGTAAGATAATTCACTTAAAATTTTTAGGATGAATTTAAATCAATAGATAAATATTATGTTTTTAAAACATAGAGCTCTTTTTGAATTATGACAGATTATCATACTAAAACATTTTATGGTCAAAAATCAAGCATTACCCTTACAAGCCCTTCTAAGTCGGCTCCGCATGTTTTCTTAAATTGTATAAAACGTAAGGAAGATGGGACATGGGAGAAAATATCGGAGGGAGAAGGGAAAACTGTTAAGATAAGTATTGAAGAAATCATTTGTATATTAGAAGTTCTTCTTAAAAAGAGCGCAAATTGGAGAGGTTTTCACATCTTTAAAGAGCGTAAAACAGAAATATATGTAGGCTGGGAAAAAGAATCTCGTGAAGTAATTCAAATTAGAATTGGTGAATACATAAAGAAACTCCGTTTTCCTAATCTAAATTTTTTCACCTTAATGCTTGAACATATATTAAGCGAAAAAATTGAATTTGCTACTAGCGGAAAATCTAAGAAGAAATCAAAGGACGGAGATACTCAGGAAGAGGGCGATTATAGCCTATTTTCTGAACAAATCATTGCAAGAGACGGATTACAAGTAGTAGAAACTACGGAAGTAGGTGTTTTAGAAGAAACAATCGAGATTAAAGCTAAAGTTAAAGTAGAAAGCCCTAAAGCTCTTTTAATAGCATTAGAATCGGATAAAGAATTTTGGATTCCAAAAAGCACAATCCACAACAATTACGATGTGGAAAACAAAAAGAAACTGCAAACACTTATTGTGGATAAATGGATTATAGAAAAACAAAGAATAGTCAAATGATAAGTAAAGATACAAGTGAAAAATTTTATAGCAAGCCATTATTTGTGAATTTACTATTATTAGTTATGAATCTATTTTTGTTTTTATTCAAGCTTATTGTTTCTAGTTTAAGTGGAAGTTTAGCCATTCAAGCAGATGCTTTTGATAGTTTAACTGAGATTGTCGAACAAGAAACACAAATTCAAGTCTTAAAATAAGAAATATTTACCTAAGAACATTTTATTATTTAATTAAACTTTTAATTGATTTCTATGGAACTCTCTATTAACCTGTTAAAGAAAATTGCGTTAAATGTATATGATGTAATTCACCCTATTTTAGGATCTAGTTTAGCCGCAGAAAAATCTCAGAGAGGCGCAGGAGGTGATATCTCCATGCAAATAGACTTACTTGCAGAAAAAATCATTATAGACGCTTTAAAGAGTGAAAAAGTAAATACTTTGCTTATTAGTGAAGAAATTGGAGAAAAATACATCGGAAATAGAGATAAAGCGATTAATAACCATAATATTCTTATTATTGATCCCGTTGATGGTTCCAACAACGCTGTACGAGGAATTCCTTATTGTTCAGTTTCAATCGCCTATGCGATAGGTAAGAGTATAAAGGACATAAAAAAAGCTGTGGTATTAGATTTAGTTTCAAAAGACATTTATTGGGCTGTTAAAGGAGAAGGTGCTTATCTAAACGGTAAGAAAATTCGCGTTTCAAATCTGGACCTTTCAGATAATTGCATTTTTGAGCTGAATCTTCCAAAGAAAAACGCTTTTACATATATCGAGAGTTTAAAACCAATTATTGAACGATTCCATCGTATTAGAATACTAGGGAGTTGTGCTTTAACCTTATGCCAAATTGCTAAGGGCAGTATAGAAGCTTTTATTAATTTACGAGAATCTAATAGGTTAGTTGATGTTGCTGCTGGCCTTCTAATACTCAAAGAAGCAAATGGTCAATTTTTCTCTCTTGATGGAAGCGAAATTGATCAAAAACTATCCATAACCTTAAAATTTCCCTTTGTAGCTTGTAATGCGAATTTAGAAGCTTTCTTAAAAAATGAATTAAAAGATATTAATCAGGAATATTTATAGGATAAGTCCCGTATTTTCTCTTAATATTTTGCATAGCTTCAAATCTGTCGAGTGTAACTGCGGGATGTATGCTATGCCCTGAACTAAAGATATAGCCCCCTCTGGGTGCTAATTCCCGTAGTAGTCTTTTGGAATAATCTTCAATCTCAGAAATCTCTCCTACAGCTAACATGACAGGGCTTAAATTACCCACAAAGGTAATTTTATCGCCAAATTTTTCATTTAACTTAAATATGTCATATTCTGGGTTAGCGGTTGTAGATTCAATGGGATGCATTGCATCCACTCCGCAGCTTATAATGTCTTCAAAAATTTCTAAAAGATCCCCATCTGAATGTAGAAGTATTTTGCAATTATGCTTATGAGCTGTATCACATATTTGTTTTAACCATGGAAATATATGTTTTCGATATAAGCTTGGTCTCATGAATAGTCCGTTTTTAAATCCGTAATCGTCCCATAGTAACACCATTTTGGCATCGTTTTCCGCTAAGATTTTCACTAGCTCTACTGTGAAGGTCCCTCTGTCGTCAAAAATCCTCTTCATTTGCTTCTCGTTGCCTAAGATTCTTGAAAATGTTTCAATTCCAAAACCTTCCCAAGCACATTCCATAAGAGCGCCAGTTGAAGGGATAGAAAAAACTGCGTCATCCATTTCTTTTTGAACACTTCTTCCTGATAGAAATTGATCCATTCGAGTTTGTAAATTTGGATCTGGCTGTTCCCAACTTTCGTAGTCCTCAAACGACTTGAAGTGCCCTCCGTGGTAAGCTAAGATCATAGTTTTGTCTTCAGCATATTGAAATTTCATTACTCTACCATACTCATCGATATATCCTCCCCTAAACATTTTCCGGGGAAATACACTTACAAAACTAGTGACTAAATCTATTCCTGCTTTACTAAAAAAGTTATATATGTTTTTATATCCACGACCTCCACTAGGGTTTACACCATAATGTTTTATTATAGTATTGTTTGTAAACGCACTTTCAAAAGCGGGAACTTTATCCGGCTCTTTATGCTCAATAGTAGTTAAAACTCTTTCTGGAGCATTCATTAAATCTCAAGTTAATAATCTTTTATTAAAATCCTATATTACATTAAAAAGGTCTTTAAAATATAAAAGTTTAATTTTACAAATTTGTAGGGCTGATTTCGTTTTGAGCGAACTTAAAAGACTAACAACAAACTTCTTTTCAAGAGATACGGTCGAAGTAGGTAAGGATCTCTTAGGTAGATACCTAATAAAGAAAACTGAGAAAGGAGATATGATAGGAAAAATAGTAGAAGTCGAAGCTTATTTAGGTCCAAACGATAAAGCCTGCCACGCATTTAATTACAAAAAAACAGAAAAAACTAAAGTAATGTTTATGAAACCAGGTACTCTTTATGTTTATTACATCTATGGTACGTATTTCTGTCTTAATGTTATTACTGAACCAGAAGGGATACCATGTGCTATTTTCATAAGAAAATTGTTCCCAATTGGAGGAATAGAATTAATGAAAGAAAACAGAACGGTAAAAATCGGAAGGAATTATAAGAATTTGGCTGATGGACCAAGCAAGTTGTGCATGGCATTGAATATAACTAAAGAAAAATATAACCGTAAAGACTCCTGCGCGGAAAGCTCAAAACTCTATTTTGCTCAAGGGAAAAATATTGGAGATAAAAAAATTACATTAGGTAAGAGAATTGGGATAGAATATGCGGAAGAAGACAAAGATCGTCTTCTACGTTTTACTTTAGAACAAGAATTATAAAAAACCTAAATCTCGATTCCAATTCAAATACTATGACCAGATAATATGCTCCTCCCCGACCTTACCATAAAGCGTGAACACCTAAACTTACGATTGCTCCATCCCTGGCCTGATCGGTTTTGTTATTACGAGCTTATGCCTTTCCTACGAAAGGCACTACTCTGGCACCCACCATTATGGGGATCGCTTCGACGGAACATAAAATTGGATAATATTCCTCATGAAACCTGAATCTAGGCAATTTGCGCTAAAGACCATTTTACGCTTCATCCAATATAGGATTGCAGAACGGGCCTAATGTTCCAAGAAATACAATGAATGCATTAATAAAAACTTGATGGACTATTGAAAATAAGAGAGATAAAGCTTAAGGGATTAATCTAGGGTTAATTCTTTATTGATTTTACGTCGTAATATCGATAAAAATTCTTCAGTATCTGGAAAGACATAAGTTATATTGTCTCCATCGTCTTCAATAGTTACTTCTTTGAAAAATTTACCTTCTACTTTCATTCTCATATCATTTAATATCATACTAAAAGAATATTAATCGAATTTCAAAAAACTGCATAACATGGAAGTAATATTAAGTTAAACTTTATGTAAAACCAAAAATAAGCTAAAATATACTTCAATTATCATAAAATAATGAATTAATAGTAAATTTTAAGGGATTACTATGTCTGAAAATATTATATATCTCGACGCAGAAACACTTGAAAGTTTTATGAGAGATGTTTTTATTGGGCTTGGGGTGCCTAAAGACGACGCTCACATTATTGCTAAAGTATTAATTGCTTCTGATATTCGAGGGATTGATACTCATGGAATACAGCGCTGTAAGATGTATTTCGATAGAATAAAGGCGGGTATCTATGAGGTAGATACAAAAATCGATATCATTAAGGATGGTCCAACGACTGCTCTTTGGGATGGAAATTGTGGAATGGGACATGTTATTGCTTATAAAGCTATGAAAAAAGCAATTGAAAAAGCGAAAATGTATGGACTAGGCTCTGTAGCAGTCAGAAATTCAACTCATTTTGGCATTGCGGGCTACTATTCGCTCATGGCAATAAAGGAGGGGATGATTGGTTTTGCAGTAACTAACGCTCGACCCTCCATGCCACCTACTTTTGGAGTCGAACCGATGCTTGGCACAAACCCTTTAACTGCGGGCGCACCAACGGACGAAGAGTTCCCCTTTTTAATTGATTGTGCTACTACTATTGTTCAAAGGGGTAAAGTAGAGTTATATAATAGAATAAATAAACCTTTGCCTGATGGGGTTGTAATAACGGATGAGGGAAAGACAGAAACTGACCCTGCTACAATATTGGAAAATATGGGTAAAGGTAAAGCTGCTTTACTGCCTTTAGGTGGTAAGGGAGAAGAAACTTCTGGGTATAAAGGTTATGGTTACGCCACATTGGTTGAATTATTATCAGCAGCCTTACAAGATGGAATATACCTTAAAGATACAGTAGGGATCGTAGAAAATGGTCAAAAAAGATTAAAAGTGGGGCATTTCTTTTTAGCAATTAATATTGAGAGTTTTCTCCCTCTTGAAGTTTTTAAAAAGACAGCAGGAAACATCATGAGAGGTCTTCGATCTTCAAAGAAAGAACCCGGAGCAGACCGAATTTACACAGCAGGCGAAAAGGAATATGATGCTATGACAAGAAGAGGAAAAATGGGAATACCTCTTAATAAAAGTTTACAAGAAGATATAAAAATTATGCGAGAAGAACTCAATTTGGATAAATATAAATCTCTTTTTTAAAAAATGTTCTCTTTTTTTAATTTTTATTAAGAAAAGAGCAAAGAATTAATAAGTTTAGAGCTGTAAATACGAACTTTCAACTTATATTAGATATGATTTTTATTAAATAGTCTTCTAGATAAATAACTTCTATTGCATTCAAAGTGATCTTCATGACAAGTACAAAAGTTGATGTCGTATCTAATTCTAAAGATGTGGTATATATAGATTTTAGAACCCTTAAGAATTTCATTAGAGATGTGTTTATTGGTCTTAATGTGAAGAGAAACGACGCCGATATCATTGCTGATGTTTTGATTACGTCAGATTTACGAGGTATAGATTCACACGGCATTCAAAGATGTAAGATGTATTACGATAGGATTAAAGAAGGAATATATAATACAGACACTAAAATAAAGATCGTTAAAAAAGGCCCCACTACAGCTGTTATTGATGGTGGCTGTGGATTGGGGCCTGTAATAGGTTATAAGGCTATGAAATTAGCTATTCAGAAGGCTAAAAAATATGGTCTTGGGGCTGTAGCAGTGAGAAATTCAACACATTTCGGAATTGCTGGATATTATTCGCTTATGGCGATAAACGAGGGTATGATAGGGATTACCACTACGAATGCTAGACCGGCAGTTCCTCCAACATTTGGTGTAGAACCAATGTTGGGAACAAATCCATTAACTGCAGGCGCACCCACAGATGAAAATTTTCCTTTTTTAATTGATTGCGCTACCTCAATTATTCAAAGAGGTAAGGTAGAAGTGTATGATAGAATACACCAACCGCTCCCCAACGGTCTAGTAATTACTAAAAATGGGAGATCACAGAATGATCCTCACGAAACCCTTAAAAATTTAGAAGAAAGGACTGCTGCTCTTTTACCATTAGGGGGATTAGGTGAAGGAACATCTGGTTATAAAGGTTTTGGCTATGCTACATTTGTAGAGATTTTATCATCAGCTTTGCAAGACGGGATTTTCCTAAAAGGTACGGCAGGAGTTATTGAAGACAATCAAAAGCGTTTGAAAGTCGGGCATTTCTTTTTAGCGATAAATATAAATCATTTTACCCCTTTAAGACGGTTTAAGCGAACTACAGGTACTATCATGAGGAACCTTAGAAACTCTAAGAAAGTTTCTGGAAAGTCGCGAATATATACCGCTGGAGAAAAGGAATATTTATTTGAAAAAGAACGGAAAAACCAAGGTATTCCAATTAATAAAAGTTTGCAAGAAGATATTAAAACCATGCAGAAAGAATTAAAATTGTTTAACTACAATTTTCCGTTTTAATTACTAGAATATAATTCCCTCAGTTCGTCCTTCTAAGGGTTCAGAATGAAGAATTACTTCTGTTAAATTTTCAATATTCAGAGTATTTTTTATTCGTTGCTCTACTTCTGTTATCAAAGTATGAACTCGCGTTATATTAAGAGCGCCGTTAAAAAAAACATGAAGTTCGAGCACACAAAAATCCAATGCAGCCCAAAATTCCAAACCATGATATCCTTTAACCTCTGGAATCGATTTCAAAAGGGTCTCTAGGGAAGCTTGAATTTCTTTCTTCCTTTTAGGCTCAATAGGTGTGCAAACTAGATGATCTGTTAGAGATTCTTTCAGCATGTTTTGGGATTCTATATGAGTAATAATTCGCGAGATAAATGGGATTTGCTTTTGTAACTGTTTTTCAAACAGACTGCTTAATTCGTGAGCCTCCTCTAAAGATAAACTATCATCGACAACTATAGCTAATGACAAGAAGTAATTGTTTTCAATTCTAAACACATTCAAATCTTTAAAATCTGATATCTCTTTAAATTCACTTTTCATAGTATAAAGCAAGTTGACAATCTTTTCTCCGAGCGAAGATTCTCCACTTAAAGGATTCATTTCAACTAATGTCTTTACATTGTAGGACGGAAAAAATTTTTTGCTCAAAGCTCGAATCGCTTTCGTAATATCATTCGCATGTACTACAGATATATGATCCTCAACAGCTAGTCGAATTTCTAAAAATAGAGTCTTACCACTAAATCTAACTTTTAATTCCTCAACACCGTTTACATGATCAAGATTAAATATACTCAGCTTTATTTCCTCAATAATAAGTGAGTTTACTGGGTTTACATCGATTAAATCTTTAATTCCTTCTTTAGAAAGCATGAATGAAGTTATAATTATCAATATAGAAAGAGTAATACTAAAATAGGGATCTAAAAATTGAATGCTAAAAAATAAAGCGATAACAAAATTAATTATAACTATGAGTGCTCTAAGAGAGTCTTGGAACAAATTTAAACCTTGAATTTTAAGGGATAAACTATTTTGTCTCTTTCCTTGCCATATTAATATTCTAGAAAATACTAAATTAATAATAAATGAAATAATTAGAATAATTAATCCCAAATCGGGATTGATAATTCTAAAAGAGCTTGTTAAGATGGTTTGAATTGCTATAAAAACAAGAATACAATATATATTGATTAAAATAACACCCTGAACCAATCCTCCTAAAGAGTCAATTTTGGAGTGCCCGTACATATGTTCGAAATCGGGGGGTTTCTGACTTACATAAAGAGCATATATCGTAAGAGTAATAAAAAAAATGTCAGTTAGCGTATCCACGGTTTCAGATAAAAAGCTCAAACTACCAGTTATTAACACTCCTACTGTTTTTAAGATGGATTGAATAAGGATTATAATAAAAGCTATAATTCCATATTTAATTTTAATATCCATATTTTTCGTAAAATTTCTTCATTATTTAATAAACAACATAAAGCAATAATGAGAGTTAAATATTTGGCAATAAAATGAAAATAAAAATAAAGATTATTGAATTTTTTAAAGGTCTCTCGGAATGTTAATTTCGAGATTTGTAATTGGATAAGATGCGCAAGGATGGAAGTAGTTAAATTTTTTGTCACCAGCTTTTCTCCAATCAGAAACCGGATTTATATATACTTTACCATCTATAAGAAGTGATCGACAGAATCCACATTCACCAGATCGACATTTTGAGGGTGGTTTTAAATTTGCTCTTTCTAAAGCTACTAAAACAGACTCGGTTGCTATTGCAGGAATCTCCTTTGATAAATCACCGATGTGGACTTTAATCTTAAATATTTTTTCAGCAACTTCTTTAGGAAAATCTGGATGGGTTAATATGTCTTTTACCTCACCGAAAGCTTCTCTACGAATTCTTTTAACAGGCAATTTAAACTTTATAAACTCCTCTTCAACGAAATTATACATGATTTGTGGTCCACATATGAAAAAAGTACTTGAATTTGCATCACAATATTTTTCAATTATCTCTTTGGTTATAAAGCCCTTTTCACATCCTTCCAACGAAACAACATCACAACTTAATATATAAACAATTTTAATTTTCGAAGGGTTATTCTTTTCTATTTCTTTGAACTCGTCGTAGAAAATGATATCAGCTTCCTCGGAACTACCGTATAACAAAGTAATTTTCGCATCTAATTTACCCTCGGCAATTTGTTTTATTATGGAACGGAATGGAGTGATTCCTGATCCCCCCGCGATACCAACAATCTGTTCCAAATCCCGAAGAGGTTCATAAAAAAAGTATCCTTCTGGTCCAGAGCTCTCAACCTTAGTTCCGTTTTTCCAGTTATCCCAAATATATTCGGTTAAAAATCCATGTTCTTCTTTCCTAATTGTAATTTCATAGAATCCTTTTAAAGCATCCGAAGGAGTAGAAGATATTGAATAAGGTCTTGTAATTGCTACACCATTCACTTGAACCTTCAAGCTTAAATACTGACCCGCTCTAAAATATGCCAATTCTTTTGTATTTGAATTGGGATCGGGTGTGAGCTTAAATGTTTTAGTGGAGTTTGTTTCATTTTTGATATCACTGATAACTAAGTATTGTCTTAAGGGATGAAGTCGAACAGCGAGTTTATTCATTGGATCCTTTGTTATCGGCTCATTAGATGCCTTTTCGAACCTCTTTTTTCGGTTTGGGACTAATTTTGTAAACGCAAATAAATCTCTTGTGTTGCTTTTAACAGTAATATCAAATTTCTTATTTTCTTCTTTCATTTTAGCCCACCCTTTTTATGTAAATCTTGTAAAGTTAGTAACGCGGCAGTTTCTCCATCCTTTAAAGAACTACTATATCCATGACACCTTTTACCAAAACCTCCACAAAATTCAAGACCTTCAATATGTTTTTCGTCATTCATCGTCATCAAGCGTGGGACAAAAGAATCCCAAGAATCCGGTTCGTACCCGTATACTACTCCATTATAAGCTCTAGTAAATCTTGCGATGGTTTGAGGCGTAGCAACTTCAATTTCTTCAATATGTTCCTTTATTGGAGCACCTGTGGTTTTTTCCAAAGTGTTAATAAGGTCTTCTGCGATTCTATTTTTTAATGTGAAATAATCTTCGGGTTTTACATCATCCCATACTCCTGGTAGAAAAGCAGTTGTAATCGAAATAATACAAGTACCTGGAGGTGAGCAGTCTGGGATTGCATTATTTAAACAAATTGTTGCTTGAACCTTAGGTGTTTCCAGATTGTTTAAAGAATTATAAAGTTCATCAGTATTCATATTGTTATTAATAAAATAACTATAATCTTTGAGTCCCAATTCATCTGCCGTTGCATCTAAACCCATATAAACAACAAAAGTAGAAACTCCATGCCGTCTAGCGTTTATTTCCTTATAAGCAATTTCTGGAACTTCTGATTTAGGATGTATTAATTTGTTATAAGTAAGCGTGGGGGAAGCGTTGCATATTATATGATTCGTTTTAATCTTATCTCCTTTAGAAGTCTCAACTCCGACAACTTTACCATTTTCAACTAATATCTTTTCTACTGTCGTGTTATATTCTATTTTACCACCTAAATCTCTAATCTTTTTATCTAGAGCGGTAGTGTAATCATGAGATCGAAGTTTTGGAATATAAGCACCTTTTAAAATATAACCATAAACCATAGAAGCAAATATCGTAAAATTTACTCTACTAGTTGGAACACCTAAATAAACCCAATATGCATTAAGAATATCCTTTGCTTTTTCTGGAATATTAAGCGCATTTTGAACATCCTCCACAGAATAAGCAGTAGTTTTAAGAAAGTTTGAATGCTCCTTTAGTAAAACGTTTTGATCTGGGTTTCCTTTTGACTGCCCTATATAGGCAGTTGCCCTTTCAATATCCTGTGCTAGGCCAAAAAATTTACTTACCGATTCTCTACTTCCCGGGACTTCTTTTTCAATAGTATCAAGATAAGAATCAATTCCGAAAGGCATTACTACATCAAGATTTTCATCTGGGTCCGTCAAAATTAACCTATACGCCTCAGGAACTTCTACGAACTCTGAATCTAGTTCATATTTTTCTAATAATCTTCTAGTACCACCCTTATTTGATGAAGGTCCCCAATCATATAGTTCGTGTAATGAAGTCTCAAACTCAAACCTTCCCCTTACAAAACTAGAGGCAAATCCCCCAGGCAAGTTATGTTGTTCTAAAAGCAGTGTGTTAATACCTCTCATTGCTAATTCTGCGGCAGCTATTAAACCACCATTACCGGCTCCAATAACGACGACATCATATGAGTCTTTAATAGTTTGTTCTTTTTTCTCACTCATAATCTCTTTCTCTTTTTTATTTTTTTTAAATATTATTATATCATAATTCTTGATTTATTTTGAATTTGATAACTTTTTATTATTGATTAAGAAGTCCCTTGAATTCTCCTAATTCGGACTTCTGTAAAAAAAAATCTTGTTGTTCTCAACATATATAGGGGAAAATAACCATTTATTGGAAACTGAAGGTTTTGCTTGTGCTCTCTATACTCATCAAGAAGAATTGATTCAAATTGCGTCTAAATTCAAAATACATAAGATGAAAGCTATTTAGTTCTTTTAATTGAAAAATTTTAATAAAATCAAAATTAATCATTAAATATTATAATTTTTAGTGAAGTTACTTATGCAAATATTAGATGTAGAAAAAGAACTTGAGAATTTTAAAGATCAGCTAAATTTACTTGCTATGATCTTCGATACTCGCAGAAAAATGCGTAGAGAGATTTATAATGAAAAAACAGGTTTTATTTTCAATGCAAAATATCAATTCACAACTAAGGATGATGCATTTAATGTCTACGTAATTTTTAAAGATGGAAAGATGACTGTCACTGATGGAAAAATTGATGATCCAAATATTACAATATACTATAAAGATAAAGAGACTTTAGCTAACTTATATAGCAAGAGCGCTGAAGAATCCCTTGATTACCTTTTGACAAATGAAATGGGATATATTGGAAACATGAGTTACCTTACTAAATTCTCTTATCTCACATCACTCGTGATGGGGGCTAAAATTAAGGATTATAAGGGTCCTGAAAACCAATTGCTTTATCCAATTGAAGATATTGATAATAGAAAACTCGTTAATGAAAGTTTAAATCGTAAAATTGATAATATTCAAGTATTAGAGGATCCCTATTTAGCTAATTATTCTTTAAACGATTTTCCTAGGCTAAAATATTTAAAAAATAGAAGATTTGCCTTAAAACCAGCAATATGTGTTGAAAGGGCGAAATTAGTGACAGAATATCATAAGGAAAATGGATTCGAAGTAGATAAATCCGGAAACCCTTTTGATCCAGAATTACGACAAGCAGGAGCTGTGAATTGTATAATGTCTAACAAAAAACCAATAATTCATGATAAGCACCTTATTGCCGGCTCCACTACTTCGAAAGAAGTCGGTATACCTATGTATCCTGAACTTATAGCGACAGCAATATGGCCTGAATTAAAAACAATAGGCGAACGAGAACTCAACCCTAACGATATTTCGGATAAAGATGCTGATATTTTAAGTCTTGAAGTTTTTCCTTACTGGATGGAACGAAATGTGAGGGAGTATTGCCGGACGAAGAATGGCAATCCAAAATCCCAAGCATTAGAAGAAGGCTGGGTATTTTATTTCATGATGAAAACTAACGCCATTAGTCATACTGTTCCGGGATTTCCAATGGTAATTAACGAAGGTTTAGAATCTGTAAAAAACAAAGCTGAAAAATTAGAGCAGGAAACTGAAAATATTGAGAAAAAAAATTTCTACAAGGCAGTTCAAATCGCAATCGAAGGTGTAATAGTCTATTCAAAGAACTTGAGTGAGGAAGCTCTTAAAATCGCTAACAGTTTGGATTCTAATGACCTAGATCAAGCTAAAAGAATAATAGAATTAAAAGAGATTTCAAGAATATGTGCAAAAGTCCCTGCAAAACCAGCAGACACTCTATATGAAGCAATTCAATCAATTTGGACCAGTTTTGTATGCCTTCATTGTGAAAATGCTAATTCTGCCTTGTCTATTGGAAGACTTGATCAGATGTTACAGCCATTTTTCATGAGAGATATTGAAAAAGTAAAAAATGAAGCAGATAAACAAAAAATAATAAAAAATGCTATTGAATTGCTTGGATCCTTGTTTTTACGAATTAATGATCACGATCCATTAATGCCAAATGTAGGATGGAAACTATTTGGCGGTAGTTCTTCAGATGACACTGTAACTGTCGGCGGTGTAGATAAGGAAGGCAAAAATGCTGTTAATGATATGACATTTATTATTTTAAAAGCAAATGAAATGTTAGGTTTTCAAGATCCAAATATGAATGCCCGGTATTATTCTGGAATTAATTCGAGGGAATACTTGCGAAGACTTACTGAAGTAAATATAAATATGGGTGCATCTCCTAGCATTCACAATGATAAAACTATGATTGAAGCATTGGTCCATGAAGGGTTTTCGTTGGAAGATGCTAGAGACTGGGCTGTTACAGGATGTGTAGAGCCTACTATTGTAGGAAAACATTATGGTCATACAAATTGTATGCTTTTGAACTTAGTTGCTCCGTTAGAAATGGCATTAAATAACGGTAATATTCCATTAACTGGGGAAAAGATGGGTGTTGAAACTGGAGATGTTCGATCAGATTTTCCCACCTTTAATGACTTTCTCAATGCTTACAAGGAACAACTTAAATATTTAGCTGAACAATCAATTGAGATAAATAATTTTTTGGGAGAAGCACACGAATTTATTCATCCTACTCCCTTATTATCCGGGTTTTACGAGGGACCTTTAGAAAAAGGTAAAGATCTTATTAAAGGGGGTGCAATTTATAACACATCGGGGGTTGCTCTTGTAGCACTTACGGATGTTGTTGACAGCTTATTAGTTATAAGAGATTTAGTGTATGAAAGAAAAGATCTCAATTTTGCGACGTTGATGGATGCAATTGAAAATGATTTTGAAGGATATGAATCTATTTTAGATAAAATAGAACGGGTTCCTAAATTTGGATCTGGTGAAGATACTACAATTGGGTTGGCTCAAGATATTATTGATTTTTGTTATGGTATATACAATTCTGCTGATAATTATAGGGGTGGGAAATATCTTGTAGGATACTGGTCGATTAGTTATCACGCTGGATTTGGAATGCTTACGGGTGCTTTACCATCGGGTAGAAAAAAAGGAAAGGCTTTGACGCCAGGATTAACTCCTGCTCCAGGTACTACTGATATATTACTCCCAAGTATTCAAAGCGTTGCGGCTTTAGATTATTTAAAAATGGCTAACAATGCTTCATATAATGTAAAATTAGTACCACATCCAGGAGATACTCATGAACAAACATTAGATTTATTTACTAGTTATGTTCAAAGCTTTTTTGATTTGAATGGAATGCAATGGCAATTTAATGTTGTGTCATCGGATACTTTAAGAGATGCTATGGTCAATCCAATAGATTATAGATGGTTATTAGTCAGAGTTTCAGGTTATAATGCATACTTTACGAAATTGAATAAAAATATGCAATTAGAAATAATTGAACGGCACGAATTTCAAGCATAATAAATTAATTTATTTTTTATTTTTTAAAGCTGATTAATGATAGAAAAAACATTATTAGTCGATATCAAAAGAAACGCATTAGATGATGGTCCAGGAATAAGAACCTTAGTTTTTTTTAAAGGATGCCCACTTTCTTGCATATGGTGCCAAAATCCTGAAGCCAAATCACCATTTAAAGAAATTTCTTTTACTAAAAGTAGCTGTAGTGAATGTGGAACATGTTTAAAAGCTTGTAATCAAGGCGCTATAGCTTTTTCAAATAAATACCGAATAGATCGCTCTTTATGTAACCTCTGTGGTAAATGTATTGAAGTATGCCCAAATAATGCCTTAGAATTTGTAGGACAAGAATATAGCACAAAAGACTTATTTGAAATTATATTAAAAGATAAAATTTTTTATAAAAATTCAGGTGGAGGGGTTACTTTTTCTGGTGGAGAACCACTTTATCATATAAATTTTATAAATAAATTAGTCAAAGAACTCAAAAAAGAAAATATTCACATATGTTTAGAGACCAGTGGATATTATAATCGAGACAAATTTTATGAATTTATTTTACCATATATCGACCTTATTTATTTTGATTTGAAAATTAATAATCCAAAATTACATGCTAGATATTGTAAAGTTTCAAACGAGATGATATTAGAGAATTTTGAAGATATCATTAAAAACAAATCATTAGAAATATTACCAAGGATTCCTCTTATTCCTAATATAACAGATACAGATGAAAATTTGAATAGCTTAGCCAATTATTTGAAATCCTTAAATGTAAAAAAAATAGGATTATTACCATATAATCCGCTGTGGCTCGCTAAATCGGAAAAAATAGGAATTATACCCTCCTATGACCATTCTGAATGGTTAGATAATAAAAATAAAGAGAGAATCAAATCAATTTTTTCTGATTTTGAATTTTCTGATTTTTAACTAATTAATTAAATTCAGTATCTCTAATTTTTATATTATTAAAATTAAAAAGATTTTTTGGACAAACCGATAAAAGAAAACGAAACAGGCAGTTTGGCAATCTTATGGATTTTTCAAGAGCCCGCTTTAAGAGTAAAGTTTTTGCTTTTTCTCATATCTAGTTGAGACAGTTCATGGAAATATTACTTTAATCTTTGCAAATCTACAGGATCTGGAGAATATATAGGATCCACAGGATTATCCTCGGTAAATAGAAATCTTAACTTTACCAAATGATCTAATCTTGGGATCTCTGCAATCCTGTTAGACTGTAGATTTAAAGTCTGTAAATTTTGAAGATTATCCAACCCTTTAATCTCTGTTATTTTATTTTCCGACAAATCTAAACACATTAGATTGGACAGAGTGCCTAATCCCTTAATTTCGGTGATTTGATTGCGGTTGAGTTCTAAATATCGGAGTTTAGTCAACTTTTCTAACCCTTGAATCTCTATTATTTTATTACCCTTAAGATTAAGAGTCTTCAAATTTACGAGGTTTTCTAAACCGTTAATTTCTGTTATTTCGTTATGCGACAAATCTAAATAATTTAAATCTTTTATAAGGTTAAAACCCTCAATGGCTTGTATATCTTTTATGTGTACGCCCATTAAATCTAAAACAGCGCCGAAAGGGTCAATATATTCAACATAGCAACGTAACCCTTCAATTATAACGAAATCCTTACGTCCTTCCAAACGATTACCACACCTCCAATACTATTACTTAATTGCCTAACTATATAATCGGAATAATCCTATTTAAATACAGAGTATCCACCGAATTATCATTTTCTGATTTTGAAATTAACGATTTTAAACTAAGTATTATAATTTATTTTCTCTAATTTTTATATTGTAAAAATAACTTTTACATAACATTTAAATAGAGAATACTTTATATATAACACAGGCATATCTTTTCTTTATTAGAAAAAGATACGCGTATAACAATTATTTTTTAAAAAGGTGTTTTTGTATGACAACTATAGCAGAAAAATTAATAAAAGAATTAAAAACAAAAGCTTTGACAATTCTTCAATTAAGTGAAATAATAGGGATTGAAGAAGCTAAAATAAGGACTACAATTAATAGATTAAAAGAAAAAACCATAGTAGAAGAGACAGGAATGTTTTTAGACAGATATAAAATTTATAAACTTTCAGACAAATTGTTTAATGCAAATTTCATAATGAGAATGATAAAGAAGCTTGATGGAGTAAAAGCTGTCATTCTTATAAGTGATGTTGATGGTGCATCAATAAGCAGTATACTTCCGGAAGGATTTGATGAATCCCGTTACGCAGCAATGACTATAGCTATGTTTAATTTGATGGAAAGAGCATGTAAGGACATTAAGAAAGGAAAGTTTAAATTTTGTCATATTGAAGGAGAAGATGGAAAACTTCTTATCATTTCCTTCAATAAAGGGTTAATTTTATCGATTTCATTCGATTCAACAGTAGATAATGACCTGATGTTTACATCCTATCTCAAAATTATCGATTTGATAGGTAATTCTTTATCTGATTTAATTCAATAATTTTTTTTTAATTTTTTGTAATTATTTTTTTTTATTTAATAATTAAGCTGGTTTTCAAGTCTTTTTCAAAAAAATCTTTCACAATACAGAGTTTTATAGAAACTTTAATAATATAAGAAAAAGAAAGTATTACTAGAATTCTATAATTTTTGAGAGAGTAAAAATAATGGGAAAAATTTTAAGAGTTGATTTAGATACAAGAATGATTTCTACGGAAGATGTTAACTCTTCTGATGAAGAAAATTATATTGGTGGTGCTGGTGTCGCCGCTGCGATATTTACACGTGAAGTACCGGCAAAAATTGATCCATATGATGGTAAAAATCTCCTGATCTTTTCAGTAGGACCATTTTGTGGTACTACAGTCCCTTTTTGTGGACGTCATTTTGTAATGGCAAAATCGCCTTTAACTGGAATTATTGGTGAATCTTCAGCAGGCGGATTTTTTGGAAAGGAACTGAAAAGTGCTGGTTTTGATCATATTGTTATTAAAGGCATAAGTGAGAACCCTGTTTTCTTATGGATTGATAATGAGAAGGTAAAGATTCGTGATGCTTCTGAAATATGGAATTTTGGAACTATCAAGACAGAAGAAACATTAAAACAAATAATTAAAGATGATAATATAAAAATTGCCTCTATAGGTCCTGCGGGAGTTAATCTTGTGAAATATGCTGCAATAATAAGTGAGTCTCAACATGCATCTGGACGATGTGGAATGGGGGCAATAATGGGTAGTAAAAAATTAAAAGCTATTGCTGTTCGAGGGCAGGGTCAAGTAACTATCGATAATAAAGATAATTTAAAAAGCGCAGTAAAGAAGATAAGAGATATAGTAAAAGAAGACCCATTGGCTAATGTAATGAAAGAAACTGGGACACTCGCTCATATGGATAATTATGTAAGCATGGGAGATGTGCCTATTAAAAATTATTCCTTAAGTAGATGGCCTGGCACTAAAAAAATTGGATATTATGCCTTACAAGAAAGATATAAGATAAAACACTACGCGTGTTTCAATTGTCCTGTTGCCTGTAGGGCATTTATAAATTTCGAAGGTCAAATGGTTGCATGGCCTGAATATGAAACTCTTGCAATGATGGGAGCCCTTCTAATGGTTGACGATTTAGATGTCCTAATTAAATGGAATGGAATATTAAATGATCTTGGAATTGATACTATTTCACTTGGAAGCACCATTGGAGCATTTCTTGAAGCTACAGAACGAAAGTTGATTGATCTCGACCTTAAAGAAATTGGATTTAATCCCGATCCGGAAAATCCTAGCGAATATCAAATTTGGGGTGCAATTACGGCAATTGAAAAAATATTTCGAATGGTTGCTATGCGAGAAGGTGTTGGTGATGGTCTAGCTGAAGGAGTTAGGATATTTTGTCGAAAAAGAAACTTACCGGAGGATCTTGAAACACACGGTAAGGGTCTTGAAGTTCCAGCTCATGAACCCAGATGTAATAATATGACCGCTTTAGATTATGCAACATCTTCTCGTGGTGCCTATCATTGCTATGAACCAATGCATTTATCTTCAATGGCAAATCAGAAAATTGACATTGGATTGGATGAAAAAGTTGAGCGATTTGGAACCGACGATGTCGTTAATGCCGTTGTTAAAATTCAAGATTCCAGTGAAGCGTATTCAGCGTGTGGGGGATGTATTTTTGGTTTTTGGTATGTTAATCAAATTGCACCATGGGTTCAATCTTTAAACGCAATTAATGGACGATCTTATACGGTCGAAAGTTGGGTTGAAGCGGGCGAAAGAATATTCAATTTGAAACGGAAATTTAATATTGAGTGTGGAATTACTAGCAAAGACGATACTCTCGGTCCTAGATTCTTTACTCCCCTTAATAAAGGGGGTACAAAACAAAATATTCCACCATTAGATGAATTACTTCCGAAATATTATAATCTAAGAGGATGGGATTCAGAGGGAAATCCTCCTTAAATAAATTAATATTAATAAAATTTCCTTATTTTTTATTTTATAATCTTCTCAATAAAATTTAATAACTTTATAATTCATTTGGAATTACTTTGAATACATAAACAGGAGAATCTATTAAATTTTTAGGAATAGTGATAATTAGATCTTCTTGATCTTGCTCCCATATTAGTGGATCATTATAGCCAAGCAACTTTATTGTTGAAGTTTGAGGAATCTTTAATGATAGTATCTTTATAGTTTTTCCTATTGGGTTATTTAAGAGATGGATGTACAGTATTTCATTCTTATGAGTAAATCTAATGTCAATATTATCCAAAGTTTTTCCTTCAGCTCTTTCCCAGGGACGAGTGCCATAAATTCCCTCCCCGTTAATTTCTAACCACTCACCTATCCCTAATAATACTTCTTTTTGAATTTCAGGTATTCTTCCATCTGACATAGGTCCCACATTTAATAGAAGGTTTCCGTTTTTACTTACGATATCTACAAGTATCTTTATAATCTCAGCAGATGTCAAGTAATCTCCTTCTTTTTCCATTTTATTATATCCATACGAATTTCCAATACCGCGACTTGATTCCCATTTCTTTTTTTTAATAATATCATAAGTTTCATATTCAGGAGTAGTAAAATCGTAAAAGAAAGACCTTCTCGTTTTTATCAGCTTACCGTTTTCATGATACAATTTATCCCAACGATCATTAATCACTCCTTCTGGGAATTTATTATAATAATAAGCAAAAAGTTCGAAGAGATTAAGAAGTGGAGGTGCTCCTATGTCACTCCATAATATTGAGGGTTCATATTTATCAATTAATTCATACCAATGATTTCTTACATATTCTGTATATTCTGGAGTTGTAACTCCATTTATCATAAAGCTTAAACGATCTATGATTGGTTCATGATTGAAAGACCAATCAAAAGAAGATGAATAATAAAACCCCATCTGTAAACCCAAGTTTTTTACCTCTTTAGTTAATTCTCCAACGATATTTCTACTTGCATAATAGTTTTTTTTTACTGGATGCTTATGTTTGCTTGGCCAAAGAAGAAAGCCATCATGATGTTTAGTGACTAGAATAACATAGCGAGCTCCAGCTTTTTTAAAAAGAGCAGCCCAACTATCAGGTTTCCAATCCTTTATCCCTTTGTTAAAAAGTTCAATAAAATCGTCGTAAGTAGATTTTTCACCAAAAATCTCATCGTGGTATTTCTGAGTTGGACTTCCATCAATTTTTAGAGTGTTAAGATACCATTCTGCATAGGGGTTGTTTTTATTGTGATATTCTTCCCCTTCTTTTGATGACTCTATAATACTCAAGCCTGTTACTGCAAAACCTGGTACGGAAAACAATCCCCAGTGAATAAAAATGCCAAATTTTGCGTCTTGAAACCAGTCAGGTACTTCATGTTTTCTTATAGAAGTTTTTGTAGGTTCAAAATTCATTGTTAAATTCTCTTGGTTTTTTTCTCTTTTTATTTCAATTAAGCTTGATTGCACATTTATATAAATAATTATACAGCATATCTAATAAAGAAAAATGGAAAATGAAAAAACTTATTTTTTCTAAATCTGATTATAAGATAGGTTTTCAATAGTGATGTATAAATATAACAGTTCTGTAATTGATGGTCATGTTGATACAGTTCACCAACTTCCAAAAGATAAGCGAGACTTCTCCGTTCGTTCTGAAATTGGACATTACGATCGATTTCGCATGGAAATAGGCAATGTACAAGCTGCTTTATTTGCGGTTTATCCTGCATCAACTCAAAACCGTATTTTAAAAAAGCTCGACTCGTGGTTTAAATTTGTGTTTAATCCTAAGAATAACTTAGAACAAATAAAAAGATTTGATGATTTTGATAAAGTAAAATCTTCTGGAAAAAGAGGAGCTATTCTGCACTTTGAGGGTGCTGGAGGAATTGATGACAATCTTCGCCTTTTGAGAATTACTTATCACCTTGGATTACGATCTATAGGCTTAATTTGGTCGGGTATTAATAAATTTGCTACAGCGGCAATGTTTACAGGTCCTCAAAACAAAACAGGTTTAACGGAAAAGGGAAGAGAATTAGTTGCTGAAGCACAATCGCTTGGTATAACTGTAGATGTATCCCATTTAAACGATTCATCGTTTTGGGATGTTATCGAAATCGTAGAAAAACCCATTTTTGCTTCCCATTCTAATGCCCGTGTGATAGTAGATCATGCAAGAAACTTAAATGATGATCAAATCAAGGCGATTCACGAAAAACGAGGAACAATTGGAATTAATTTTGCAATGATTTTTTTAAATGCTAAGAAACCAAATATGTACGATTACAACCTTGGTTTTGATACAATTAAAAATCACATCGATCATATTGTTGATATTGCTAGTATTAATACAGTTGCTATTGGTTCCGATTTCGATGGGGCTGATATGCCAACCTGTGTTAAAGATTGTTCTACATATCCCCAGCTATGGGATTATCTCCTTAAAAATGGATATAGTAAACAAGATATTGAAAAAATTTCACACACTAATTTATTAAGAGTATTTAAAGATACTTGGAAATAAGATTCTTAAAAATATAAATTTTTTTTATCCTCCCATTTCCTTTGTCAAAAATTGGACTATTAAACCAATATATTTCTTATGATACTTTTCAATAGTAATTCTAATAGTTTAAGAATAAATCAAGAAATAAAAGAAAATGAAAATAAAATCAACCCTTAAACTTGTCGATCATAATATGGCAAAAGTGTTCGCTCCATGGATTCTTCGTCATCCTAGATATTTGTTCGTATTCAAGAAATTAGTATCCTCTTTTAAGAACTCAAAGGAATTGAGAAATAAAGCTAAAGCAGAGGGTTATCTGGTCCCCCCCTTTATGATTCTAAGCATTACTAAGCAATGTAATCTCCATTGTGCTGGTTGCTATGCAGCTGCAGCTGGTACATTAGATATCGAATCGAAATTGCAATTAAATATCGAAGAGTGGAGGAGTATTATCAAAGAAGCAA
>Ga0307376_10001753_pt1 | contig 22580 bp, 19 predicted proteins | sample TR2MG_FD_202536 | JGI IMG/M metagenome (GOLD analysis project Ga0307376, IMG submission 202536) | Soil microbial communities from Risofladan, Vaasa, Finland - TR-2 | ecosystem: Environmental > Terrestrial > Soil > Coastal area > Acid sulfate soil | place: Finland: Risofladan, Vaasa | collected...
ATTTCCTCGTTAAAAACCACAGCGAAATTCACGCCTTCAGTAAGTACTTCCACAACATCATTGTTTTTTGTGATTTTGTAAAGTTCTTTTTGTTGATTATTGCACAACACTTCAAATACTACCCAATGTGGAATGCTTGTGTCATTTCTCACCTCTTCAAAGAGGGTTACTACGTCCTCAGACGCTCTTTCAATTTTTGCCATAAATAATTGTTTTTAATTAATAATAGATTTATACTTCGATTTGATACTTTCAAGTTTTAAGAACAATTCACCAAACATCGGGTCTTCGGTTTCAATTTCCTTTACAAATTTAGCTTCGAGTTCATCAACGAAACCAAACATATCTTCGATGCTTAACTTAACCATGTCTTCGATTTCAGTAAGTGTTGCGAGTTGCGCATTAACTGCATCCAATTTCTTGAATTGCGCCATTTTCTTTTCATATTCCGTGTAGGCTTCAGCCACCTTTTCTTCTGAAACGGGTTTAACTTCCTCACTCTCCACGGCTTCCTCCTGACGTTTCTCAAGACTACTTTTTATATTTTCAAGTTCTTCCACAACATCCTTACCCTGAAGTTTCTTTTCGGCTAAGTCATGTACTTCAAGTATTTTCTTTGCTGCTTCTGAATTAAATTCACCGTTATCGGCTGCTTTCTTTAAATTATCTAAAAATTCACTCATGTTATATAGTTTTAATGTGGCGCACCCACAGACTGCATTTCAATTCCATCGAATTTAAGTACGTCATGAGTGTCATTATGATTTATTCTTTTTATGTATTTATTGACTCCGAATCCAATTAGTTCGCCATAATCATCACGAATAAAAACTTGTTTGATGTTTACGATTTCTTTGAAAATATCAGAGTCTTCATCAAGTTCATTCGTTTTGAACTGTAAAGGTATAAAAAATTCTAATTGTCTGTGCTCAAAACCAATCTTTTTTACATGTAAAAATTCAGTTAGTTCCTCAATCTTATTTATTACATCTTGGTTTTCACGAATCACGTTGATTGGGAACTTAAATTGTTTAGATGTTTTATTCATGTCAACGAAATCAAGTGCATCCCATTTAAAAATGATTTTATTTATATATGACGGTGTTTCTCGATACTCGATATCACGTAAATGTGTGACTGGAAAGTCAATCACGTCACCATAATTTTCAGTGATTGGGACTATATTGATGCCCTTAGTCTTTCGACCAACAATATCAAAAACATTAACAAGTCCCACTTCAATTGGATGATTGTTAAATATGTACATCATTTCCAAATCATCATCCTTTGTACGTCTTTCTTCAAATTCCAAAGCAAGTACTTCCCCAAGTGTTTTCCCTGAGTGTTTATGTTTCTCATCAAAGAACCCATAGTGTTCATATCTACGCCCATAGCGGTCTTTCATCCCATAACTTGTGCCGTATTTATCGGCAGCAACTGCCATTTGATGTGGTGTTGCTGTCCTGATAAACTTATCGGCTTTCTTAAGAACTTCATAATATTCCTGAACATATTTTTCATCGGTTTGTCCAGCGTAGAATTTCTCAAGTAATTGATTACGGTTACGCATTCTCTGCGTATGATTATTTCTTTCATCACCACCACTTAGACCACCCTTTAACATTTCACTTTCCGTATTGAAAAGCGCAACACCAAGCGCAATACCTAATGTGTGTAGTTTAAGATAAACCCAAAGTGCTATGTTCAGAAAGAATTTTTTCATATTATTCTTCTCTCGCAAAAATCAATTTTCGTGTGTCCTCATCAATAACACCTAATTCTATTGCTCTTTCAATTCTTTCCCCAACATTGGTTTGTTTCATATATTCATCAATCTTCTTTTCCCTATCAATAAATTCCTTAGAAATTCTCTTAAAGAGTTGTAATTTTTTATAGATGTCTCTTCGGAAAAGAAAGATGTGAATTTTCGAAACAAAAATTTTGAATCTATCACCAAATGAAAGTGGAGTTTCGGGTAGTTCAGGAATAGCTGGATTATAATTAACAGCACGATAAAAAAACCTTTTATAGTGACTGCTATTAATTATCTTTATAATTTCCTTGGCTTTCTTGTCCTTTCTATCATCATTCAGTTTAAGTTCAAGCTCTTGAACCAAGTTCAGAAAGGCAGGATGGTACATTACTAAGTATTTTGATAAAAAGTTTTTGTTAAACCACTTACGTATTTTCTTAAATAATTTCATAATTTCTAGTTTTTATTAGTGTTATTTATAATAATAAATACTAACTACTCTGATTATTGGATTTGTAACCCTTTCATGACCACAGATTTATAGAATTCTGCACGCTTTTTCGTCACGTTTTCAAGGTTATATTCTTCCTTAAAATCCTCGTATAATTGCTCACCTAAACGCTTACGTAGGTCAGCATCTAACACCAACTGTTTCAGGTACTTCTTCCAATATTTGTGTGCGTTCTTCGCAATTGGAATCAAAACACAGTTTTCCATGTGTTTACCATGTACATTATATGGTGGAATGTCACTACATACAATAGGCAGTTTACGTGTCCAACATTCAACCTGCTTCAAGTTCGACTTCATCCTGTTGAACTCATTATCAGCAAGGGGTGCTAACACAATATCGGTTTCATTAAGAACATTTGCATATGTGTTGGCTTTCTGTGTCCAACGTCTAGCGAAATTACCTTCATCTTCATACTGCACATTCCTTTCGAAATTCATGAGCCACTGAAGATAATCTGCGTTCTCGATTAAATGATGATTATCAGTTAGAATCTTCTCGTAAATCAAATATACACTTTCTTCCGATTTAATATCACGTTGCTGACTACTAAACACATTATCCCTGTACTTATCTTTAATTTCTTGTGAAATTCTTGGTATTTGGTCAACATCACCTCTAGACTTATTAATTGCCTTCACAACTTCATGTACCCAAAGTCCCTTTTTTTCAAGTTCTGTTTTGAAATTCTGATTAAACGTAATATCTGTTGTACTACCTTCGGTATCCCAACCAGCAATTGTAATTTTAAATTTGTTTCTTGTCTCTGAATTACCCTGCAATACATTAATTACACCCTCAAGTTGTTGAACATCGACCATGTGGGAACTACCAGCCATATATGTAATTCTAACCAAACCGTCAGGGTCGGGTATCCAGTTGTTTTGAAATTGCTTCATCCACTTCGGGTCAACGCTATTATAGAAAACTCCAACATTGTCTTTACCAGTCACTTTTTTGATTTCAGACGCAAACAAATCGGTTGTTGTCGTCACGTAATCCGCAATCTTGAGGTTCTCAATAATTGGCGCATGTAGATTCTTCTCCAAACTCATATGATAAAACGGGTGTTGCCTGTGAAGTTTCCAATAATCATCAATATCGGCAATTAAGATTGTGCCTGATTTCCTAAGTTCTTCCGCAAGTTTCAACATTTGTGCGGTGTCACCAAGAAACTGGCGGTGATAGTGAATAATATGAAATGATTTGAGATAATCAACAACATTGGGGTCATTGAAATCTATTGTGGGGTTGATTTCCACATAAAATTCATCGCTATGATTTCTTTCTAGTTCTTGTGCTGGTGTTTGCGTCCTGAAATAGTTTACTCCTGCTCCATCAAGGTTATAGAATAAAATTCTGATTTTTCCATCCATATATTTTATAATTAATTATAGTTTATTATTGTCTATATAGGGTTATACGGAAACCATTAGAAAATCTTGAATCTAAACATAAAAAAAGCCAACATTTCTGTTGGCTTCTTGGTTACATGATTAACTGTTTAGTTACTCAGTGGTTTTTTTCTTCGTTGTTGCTTTCTTTAGGGCAGGTGCTTCTTCTTTTTCTTCAGTAACTTCAACAGTTACTTTCTTAGCCACAGGTTTTTTTGCTGCTTTAGGTTTTTTCGGTGCTTTGGGGTTTACTTTCTCCATTGATTTTTGGAGTTCAGCAGCACTGACTTCACCAACATCAATTACTTTCTTAATCCTTAACCTATGCACAGATAATGGTAATGATTGCACAGTGAGGAATATTGTTTCACCTGGTTTTAGTTGGCTGACTTTTCTCGCCCTGTTATCGATATATTCAATATCAACAACTGAATTATATCTTGCTTCACGTCTTCCGAGCAGATTTGTTAAATTTGTTATTTTGTAAGTATTCATATCTTAATTATTTTAGTCCTTGAATTATTGAGTCACCATATTTGATACCATCATAACCCATTTTCATTGCTTTTTCAGCAACGGATTTAGTTTTTAAATTGGTTGCATCGGTATTATGTTGTGTACTCAGCTTTTCAAAATTTATGTTTGGAAACCAACTCTTAGCCAATATATCAACGGGTTCTTGACCATCTTTATATGTGACACCCAACGCATTTGTATCTAATAGGTTTTCAAAATCAATTTCATATTTATCATAACCATCAACAGGTTTTAATGTGAAAAAGTTTCCGATAACAGAGTTTTCCTTAATTGGTGCTTTTCGATATGCTACTATTGTTTTTGGGTTGCTCCCAGGAGATTCCTCAGTTCGTGTTGTGAGATTATCCTCTTCTAATGTCTTCAAAAATTGATTCTCGTCATCACCATAAAAATTGATTGTGTCCTGTACTTGAACCTCTTCAAGTCCTTGAGATTGCTCATATTCATAAATGTCTTGAATCTTATTTAGGGTTCTGCATGCATCTTTATGATTCATATTAATCTTAATACATTTGATTGATTGATTATCGAGCAATGCACGAACCATTCTATGATGACCATCAAGAACTTGGTTGTCAGCACTAATCCAAATAGGGTTCGTATCACTAACCTCAACACCACCAACTTCATCACTAAAAACAATTCCCTGCATTGGTTCGAGTTCATTTGGGTCCACTTCGATATGGGCATAGTTTACACCTTCATCATCAAGTTTTTGCATTACTACATCATAAGGGGCATTGACCTGTGGTAAAAAATGTGGTTTATATCGCATATCAATCATATCGAAAATTTATTATAAATACTATGATTTTAATTTATGGATTTCCTCATGAATCATTTTCATTATGATGTTGCTCGATTCCAATAATTGAGTCCTACCATCCTCAACATAAAAGATGTGATATTGAATATTTTCAGGTAATTCATTCTCAATTTTAGTGTATTCCCCTATCTTATTCGGCATCTTCCCAGCGAAGTCATCATAAGCAACAATCTCTTGAAGGTCGGCATTATATTTACTTATTCTCATAATGACATCTCCTTTGTCTTCATTACCTCGTTTAGTAATTAGTTCATCCACGGTAATCCCATTCAACCTAAGAATGTTTTCAAGTTGAGGGCGAAGTTTTTCCATACGAGAAGTAAGGATAATCGTTGTTGTATCGGGGTCAGCCATATCATCTTGTAGTTTTGCTAAGATACTTGGGAATGGTTTGATGTCAAACACTTCGGTGTCTAGACTTTCCTTACGACCCCACCATCCCTTATGTGGATAAGGCACACCCATTTTTTCTTCCCATTGTTTTTTACCAACTTCTGGTTCGGGACTGTCAATCAGTGTTCCATCAAAATCATATATTGCTAATCGCTTCATTGTAGTGCATTATAAGTCATTTCGTTTAATGCTGCAACTTCCACACAATATTCAGCGAATAAATGTGTAGGTATTGTGTAAAAATTCATTAGTTTCCTCGACCCGTCTTCCTGTTTAACAGGGTAATTGGTCATATGAAGAAACTTTGTTGGTTCTTCTGGATATAAAGAGGTGTGTCCTTCATCAATACATATTCTGAGTTCAGACGTTTCAATCAAATACCCTTTGATGTTATCTGTTACCAACCAATAATCAGCAGTTGTTGTTAAAATCCCAGATTCATTACCATCACAATGTGTTTCAATACATATGTTTTGGGTGTCTTCTGCTCTTTCATCACACTTACATTCAATAGTTAATCCGTTTTCAAGTGTTAGGTCATATAATTTTAATTTAGCTGCAACTACGTTTTTTGCCACACTTACAACCAACTTACTTGCGATGTCAACCATTACAAATTCCTCGAAACCTTCTCCAATTGCTAATGATTCTTTCCAAGATGCCATAATTTATTTCTTTAACCTTTTAAACACTAAGTGTTTAAAGTCTTCAAATGGTACTTTTACCATTCTATCGTCACGCTTCCATAATAATCTTCTATATCGTTGATAGTCCTTGAGACCGTCCTTTTCAACATAAACAATCTTTTCTCCCATCCTATCGTCTTCTTCCTTAATTTTGGTTTCAACAAAAGCAAGTAATTCTGCTCTCTTAACCAATTCAAAACAATCTTCTCTTTCAAAAGCAATGGTATTCAGAAACTCTGACTTACCCCAACCTGTTCCACCATAAATGTTTTGGAGTTCAAACCATGTGCGACCCACACCAGCTCTTTCTTTGATACCTTTAACATCAACCCTATCATACACACCATTTTTGACGGTACAATAGTCCCAATGTTCAGACTTGTTCTGACCTTCGGTAGCTTTGATACAACGATAACCTTCTCTTTCAGCTAATTCTCTAAATAACTCTTCTGTCTCATTCCCTCTTTTATCGTCATCTACTCTTTTTCCACTGTTATCATATTCATTCATGCTATACTTCAGTAACTTTTCCAGTTAATGTCAAGGGAAAACCAAGTGGTTTCCAATCAGTTAATTTATTACTTAAATATGGTTTACCGCCTTCAGCACGATTCACGGCAATTGTCACATGTGCTTTTTCATTGGTTGTTTCATATCCATCAACACCAACAGCCATTACTAAGTCATCCACAGCGTAATCAACCACAGTTAAGGTGATGTCGGTCTTGCCAGATAAGTCAGCCTTTGCCTTACTACCGTTTTCAAGCGCACCCATTTTTATTGTCATGTGGTGAGCAATTGTTTCCCAACCTTCAGGTATCATAGGAGCAAATACTTTAAGTAAATTATCTCTTGATTTCTTATCAAGTACAACTGCGCTATAATTTACTTTTTTCACTTCTTCTTCTCCTAATAAATCTCTATCGGTTAGTGCCCAATACAATTCTCTATTTAATTTTTTATCTGTTGAGAAGTCTTCGTAATTGTTTTGAAGGAATTCCAAAACACTTTCTCTCGAAGCATCTCTATGTGCGGGTACACCGCCTTTGTTATTCCATTTATCGTATTCGATAACAAAGAAATCAATTCCGACTTGCTTATCATTGACGTTCCATAATGTTGGTTTCAAATCATGATAATTAGCATAGGCTTCTTCTATCTCAGTTTCTCTATTATTAATCAAAGATAACAATTCTTCTCGATTATTCCTAGCCTTATCAGCATATACGTTTATTAATAACGATTTTTGAACCTTACCACGTTCAGGACCAGGTACATCAGCTTGAATCAAATCATTCCCATTAATAGCCAACTCATTAACTGTTTTAGGATATTTACCTTGTAACAATTCCTGTGCTGCTGTTTTAATTTGTGGTGACAACACCTGACTTTCAAGCGTTTGAGGTGCTGTTAAATACATATTATGTGCAATTGTTCTTGCTTGAACAGGAGTTAACTGCTCATTATCACTGAATGCGAGTTCCAACGCACGCATTTCCTTAAAGATTTTACTTCTCTTTGCGTCTTCATTACTGAATCGACTTAAAAAGAATTGTGATGGATTCTGCACAACACCATCCATCATCAAGAATAGGAACTCAGCCATAGTCTTGACACTCTCAAAGTCCTTACGACCTATTTGAGATGGTTGAATTACATTACCAAAAATCTGCTGAAACAAACCAGTGGTTGCAAGTAGCTCAACACCAACACGTGGATTACCTTTATTAATGATTTTATCGAATTCAATTAATAATCTTTCGGGTGCGATTTTCTTAATTTCTGGTGCAGTATCTTTTATCATCTGCATGGTATCGGGGTCGATTTCAAACCCACCGAAACGGCTTCCGAACTGAACAGCACGTAACATCCTCAAAGGGTCATCATTAAATGCGTCAGGATTAACTGCACGAATAACCTTATTCTTGAGGTCTTCTTGACCACCAAATGGGTCAATGATGTTGCCATCCATATCTTTTGCAATGGCATTGATAGTAATGTCTCTGCGTTCCAAATCTTTTTCAATTGGAAGCTCATGGTCGCCCTTAACATCAAAATCCTGATGACCACCACCACCTGTTGGAGTTTCTGTTCTAGGAATAGCGATATCCATATTCTCGGTTGAACCCTCTGGTGTGAAAATCAATACAGCAAATGAATCACCCTCAAGACTAACACGACCATACTTAGCAAGTATTTCTTGAAGTTGGTCAAGCGGAATGCCTGTAACAAGTACATCCAAATCCTTAGATTCTAACCCAAGAAACTCATCACGCACAGCACCACCAACGCTATATATCTTACCGCCAAGCTGTTCAACCTCTTTTCTGAAAGGCAATTCCTGTATTGACATTATATCTTCATTCATATCGGGTACAAGACTACTAAAATATTCTGTCAATTCCAAAGATTCGGGTTGCTTTATCATGAGTTCCCTCACTTTGAAGTCTTTGTTTCGTCCCTTATTTAGTGTGAAACCTAATGACTTGTACCACTTTTTAAGTTTCTCAACACTTGCACCCCACACATTATCGGGAGTCAATGCGATTATCTTTTTATTCTTATTGGCGTAGTCGAATAACAACTTCATTGCTTCATCAGCATATCCACGTTGCCTGTGTTCGGGATGAATTAGTATCTTATTTAAAACCATGAACTTCTCCCTGTTGCTGACTTCGATTTCACCCACTTCCTCACCATCATTCTCAAGACCGTAACGATGCCAACCATCAACAAAATCTGAATCAATACTAATTTCTTCATTCACACTACTTAGTTTATTGAAATACATATCGTTTCTAGGCGTATCATCTTTCATTAATTCTGGTCCTAAAACTAATATTTGATTCGGAGAAAACACCGCATACACATTTCCCAAATACTCTGAATTTGAATCATCAGGTTTGTTTGTATAACTATCTAACTCAATAATGTTTTTCCCAACAATACCATCGTATTTCCAATAATTTTTAGCCACATCGCTTTTTGTGGCAATTAAATTAATGGCTTCTTTCCCACGTGCGACTTTATACCCTAAATCGATTTCCAATTCATTCCACCCACTTCCAGCAAGAGAATTACTTTTTCCTTTACCATCAAAAATTAGTGGATTCGTTATTTTTAGTTTCACACCATATACCTCACCAAGTAATTTATTTCTTAATTTTTCTATCTCATCATTAATCGCATCATAATCCCTATTATTTCTAACTGTCATTTGTTTATCATGCATAATCTGAATTCTGCGTTCAATTTCTTGCTTAAATTCAGGATTTAATTTCTTCCCTTTATATACGTCAGCCAAACGAGGATTTGATGTGAAATATATTGCATCTTCTCTTAAACCAGATGAAACGACTACCTGACCATCATCCCTACCACCCTTTGGTTTTTTAAAATCTTCTATCCCACCAACAGGTGAACCATGATATACGGTTTCCTTTACTTTACTATTACTAATAAATCTATCAACTTCTTCTTGTGTTTTCGCAACTACTTCATTCACACTACCAAACTCTAAGTTATTAATGTCGCCTTGATTGCAAGCAACGCTTGTGGTTCCAAGTCCACCAAGTTGACATTTCTTTTTCACGGTTACAGTCTTTGAGCCAGGACCGAATGATTTGTTTCTTTCTTCACTAAGAACTTCAGTGTTGGTGGTTTCGATGATATCGGGATTATAAACAATGATGTGTTGACGACCATTTTCTTTATTAATTAATTCACCATCATATCCTAATTTGACCATGCCCCTTACATAAAGAAGTGGTTCGTATCTGAAGAAATCATACCATACTTGCTGAAACAAATCCTTTTCGTTTTCAGAATATTGCATCATGCTATCGACAGCAGCATGTATGCCAGACTCTGGGTCTTCTGCCCAATCCTGCGCATGCATTTCCCAATCAGGTCCTGTTTTAATTAGTTCAACCAACTCATTGGTGTCTACGTCTTGGTGTGATGATTCGTCAACCAATTTACGTGGTCTCAGAACAACTGAATATATATGCTTACCATATGCTCTTGCATCATCAAGACTTGTGGTGAAATAAATCCCTGGTCCTTCTTGGTCTGTGGCATTCTCCGCACCGACAAACTCATCACTGAATTTCTTAATCTCAGTCTCTGACCCATGATATGCTTGATACTCACCACCTTCAACAACTTCACTCAACATATATTTATCGTCTGTGGCATCACCTTTAACATGATTATATTCAAGGTCTTCATTTGTTTTACCGCCCTTCCAACTCTTAGTGAAACTATCACCAGCATCTGTTCTAATTGTTCTTTCAGTTTTCTTCAACTCGTAACCATTATCCTCAATATAATCATAAATCGCTGTCATTACTCCCTGCCCACGATAATTAGGTTCTGTTTCAGCATCCCTTACATAAAAATCATCATTATGTTTTTTCACTTGTGCCTCACCAACAGCATCGCCATCTTTATTAACTGCCCATACCGAAAAACTATCTATTTCACCCGACATATTTTCATAACTACTTCTTGTATGTGCCCTTATTAATATTTTTTCACCATTCTTTATTTCTATCCATTTACCATTATCAGAACCAATACCATTACCAATGTCCTCAAAATTCTCATACATTGCTATGTTTGCATCCAAGTCATTATTAATGCTTGGAGACGTATCGTTGGTTTCGTATGGTGGGAACCCGTCTTGATTGATTGCATCATTGGTTGTGAATTTCGCACTACCGTCTTCAGGAAGGCTGATAATGTCGTCATCACCAAAATCAGGTTCATTAACACCATGATAACCACCTGTGTCAAAGAATTTCAACACACCATCCTTATAACCAAGGTTTAGAATTGCAATATAATCAGTTGATTTAATGCCAAACTCAAGTAATTCCTTACGTATTTCAATCATACCAACAAGAAATTCATATGCTGCTTGTCTATCGGTTTCACTCACACCTGCTTTGGGATTGTCAGTCAATATCTTCTTTGCTAATTCAAGTGATTGTTCGTAATTAAATTTATGTGGTTTTTTTATTGAAAACAGAATGTCTTCATATCCCATACCATCAGGACTGATTTTACTAATATCGGCTTCGAATTTTCTGAACTTCTCTAATGGTTTGTCTTGAACATTTTCTTGCATGATGACATATACCGACTTATCTTCATCAGTATCAACAACTTTATATAGGTTAAAGATTGTTGCGATACGCACAGGTCTGCCTCTCATTAGTCTTGAAGCAGCATCGGCTTCACTAACATCTGTTGTGAGTTTCATTACGAGATTATCGTTAATCTCATATGCAAAACCATTTCCACCACCACCCAAATATCTAGGTGCTGTTAGTCCCAATTTACCAGCAACCGCTCTTGCTAGTTTATCCGAATAACCTCTATCGTCCAGATTCTCATAATGAACATCAGGAATTTCTTCATTAATACCAAATTCTTCATTGAATACACCAGGTCCATCACTCACACTGTAAGGCATTTGCGCCCACATTCCTGTTCGGATATCATTTCCACCACCTGCATCACTGAGAATGTCGTCATTACCATCGGCATAGTTAAAGAGTTCATACATTAAGAATCTCTCTTTAGGTTTTGCATTACCCATATTAAAATCAATTTAATATAAATACAGAAAGGATAACAAAAAAAAGGGTAATGATTATTACCCTTTAGCTTTACTTTTAGCTTGAATTTCTCGAATGGTTTCTACCACCACAGATTTTACCAAATCTCTGTTTTCGTTTAAAACCTCTTTTATTCGCTCCACAGCATACATTTCAATCACGGTATTCTTGATTGCTTCCTCAAAAATAACACCAAGATTCTCACTGAGATAACCATTAACAACGTTTTTCACATTCTCAACTAATGCAGCTTCATTGATTTGCATTGGTGCTCCATTAGGCTGCATAACTTGTGCATTAGCAGGCATTGATGTAAGGTATTGTTGCCCATTAAAATTTGCTGTTGGTGCTTGTGGTGCTGCACCACTATGTGCATTTGTGAATTGCTGAATGCTTTCTGCAAGAGTCGCTTTCCTTTTCTTTTCAAGGTCAATAAATAATTGTTCATCTCTTTCAGGTGACATTTCAACAGTTGGTGTTCTTGGTCGAGCAGGTGCTGTTGGTGTAGTAGCAACCTCATTAATTTTATGAGTTACTATTCCACCACCCCGTTTTGCATGTGCTTCATTCTCAACTTTTTTAATCAAGGTAGTTGCAGCATTATCTGCCCCAGTTTCTCTTGCTTCAAGTAATCCTGTTAAGAACACATCTCGTGGTGAAACACCAGGACCAACAGATTCTCCTAATGATGAAGAGGTTATGTTTCGATTTCGCTTTTCTTTATCGATTTCGTCTCTTAATTTATTTAAGTCAGGTTTTTTTGCCATTACTATAAAATTTTATATTTTTTTATAAATACTCAGTTATTTGAAAAAGGTCTTTTTCTTATATGGAATCTGAGGTATTTTTTTCTCATTTATCTCTGGTTCGGGTTGATTTTCGTAGTTTTGCGCCTTCATTCTCAAATCAGTCTGCGTCTTATTTATCATGTCATTGAAAAACTTGTCGTCAGGTGGTGCGTTTTTCTTAACCAAGCTATCATAGAGATATGGTAATGACCCAACAATTGCAATATCAGGAATATTTTGTTTGTCCTTATCCTTCGCCAACATCAGTTGGAAGTTATTTTTGTCATCAATCACCACGAGATAACTACCATGTGCTGTTTTCTGTACACGACTCGCAACATCACGTAATTTAACCACATCATCAGCAGTAATTTGTCTCTTATTTACATTCCCTCTTCTAATACTATCCCACTTCTCTTTATCAAGGTCGCCTTTCGATACTTTATCAACCTCAATGTCTTTATCATATTTATAATCGAAATCAGGTTCAGTTTTTGTTGAGACACTTGCAATTATGCTTGTCATATCATCATCCCCACCCTCATGATATCCTGGTGGAATCATTGGATAACCGTTGCTGTCGTTAAATGTTTTTCCAATCGGATAAACATTTGAAATCCTATCCAATCTAAACATACGCCAACCTGGTTTTTCACCCTCTCTATCTGTCCAATAATCATGACCTTTACTAACGCTTTTCGGATACTCTGGATTTGATGATGGACGTGTTGGTCTGTGTTGAAAATGCCAACTATTTTTAGGATTGTCTTGCCATGCACGTAGAACCAATTTTCCTGATTTACTTGTGCCAAGAACATAAGGTCTTACTGTTCGAGAACCCGTTGCATTTTCACCCTTTTCATTATCAGCGTTATAGTAGATGTAAATCCATTCATGATTTTCAATAGCTTTCTTAATAGCATCCTGACCCACCCCTTCAGTTAGGAGATGGCGAATGTTCTTAATATTATTGAACAATATTTTGACCTCATTCATCATTATACTGTGCCGTTACCAAAACCGTATTGACGATTCTTGGTATAAAGATTTGCATTCTTAGCCATAGAACAATTCCTGCTTTGAAAATCAATGCAAGTTCCCGCTTCTTGACCGCTTGCTTCAGGTTCCCTACCTTTATCATCACCATCAGCTATTGTATCAGGACTACCCGCACAATATTGATTTCCAGGTGTGTAACCATCGGCATTCTTTGCCATTAAACATTCTCTCATTTTGATGTCAATCTGTGTACCAATAACCGCTCCCTGACTTTCAGGGTCTCTACCTCTGTTGTCGCCATCAGAGATTGTGTCGTTGTGACTTGGACCGTATTCGTTATTAGGTGTGTAACCATCGGCATTCTTCGCCATCGAACATTCTCTCATTTTAATATCGATTTGCGTACCAATAACTCCACCTTCGGTTTCAGGGTCTCTACCTCTGTTGTCGCCATCAGAAAGTGTGTCAGGACTACCCGCACAATATTCAGTACCAGGAATATAACCACCCCAACTATCTTTTGCTAGTGCTGGACTGTTTTTTGCTATTGAACAAGTTCTGAAGTCTTTACTGTTTGTTAATAATCTGCTGCTTTCTTCTTCTGCCATTTTGTGTGTGTTAAAATTTTCTCTTATTTCTTATAAATACAAATTAATCGTATTTTTTAAAAATTAATGTGATATACTCAATTAAATGAGGAACGGTATCAAGATATTCCATCTCGCTCACATCATACCATCCATAATTTGTATTTTCTTTAGTATCTAACTCAACATCTGTGTCTTCACCCTCATATCTACAAGCAAACATGTGTTCGATACTATCAGCATGTCTTTCAATAGTAAATGAATTCACGAATTTTTTTATTTCCAAACCAGTTTCTTCAAGTATTTCTCTCTCAACCGCCTGTTGTGCTGTTTCACCTTTATCCATTCCACCACCAACGAGTGCCCATTTATTTGGTTGCCAAATTTTAGGGTCATCAACTCGTTTTAGCAATAAAATTTTATTGTCTTTATTCAGAATAACAGCAACAGCATTTTTTGACTTCTCTTTCTTCTCTTTCTTTTCCTCATTAATTTTGGGGGGTTGAAACGCATGTAGTTCTGAATTTGGATTAGCTGTCATATCACGTCTGACCTCTTTCGACCTTTGAACACCTGCTCTTTGTTGATTCAGAGTGGTTTCTATAAATTCTTTCATTTCTTTCCCACCTGCGAGTTCATATTGTGCAGTGTCAGTTGTTCTCGAATTGAAGGTATCGAAGAAGTTCTTTATTCGCTTCATTGCTTCATATGTTATATTAGGCTCGTGAATGATGTTTTTAGCTCGTTTTACGCCTTCAGCATTCGGATACTTCACCAAGGACGACTTGATGTAATCTATCACGTTATCGGGCACTAAATAACGTTTACCTAATAATTTTGAGTTAGCCATTGTTAATTTCTAATAAATTCATTAGTTTATTAATATCCTTCTTCTCCAACTTATTAATTAAGCCAGCAATTTTTTCAATTTTCTTGTCGTTAATCTCACCATCTTCAGACTTACTTGCCATCTCATTGTCTTTCTTATCAACCATCTTGTCTTCCACCACTTTCGATTCAACAAGATTTTCCTTGAAATGCTCATCAAGGTTTCTAAATGGTTCTTCAAAATGTTTTTCAATGATTTTAAGAAGTTTATCAGCACAAACAACATTGTCTTTCATAACATCCTCACCAAGTTCTTCATCACCTGAATACTTTCTGTAATCCGACTTGAGTTTTTGCGGATTTTTATAATAATACTTCAGGATATCAACAAATCTTTCATTGAGTAAATCAATAATGTCGTTTTCCAACTCGGCTTGACCCTGATTTTTATCTTCACCTTCCATGAATGGCATTAAGGTGAAACCAAAACGACCCAACATATCATACCTAAAAGGTTGAGTACCTATTTTAGCATTATAGTCGCTAGTATTGTTTGCTTGGGTGTCAGCGTTAGCATCTACGCTTGGTATATTATCGGCTCCAATTAACTCCCCATTAGTATCGATTATTTCATCAATCTCTTTCTTTTTTAACTTCATGATGGCATGTTTTCATATAAATACTAAATAATATGATTATGAACCATCTTCTATATCCAAATATTCACTTGCTTCTTCTTCAGCAGCATTGTCATTAGTTATAATAAATGTTTCGAAAGCATCCTTTGCTTCAGGAATTTCCTCGAATAGTTTTGTCATCATGGTATCAGCAGGTAAACCAAAGGCTTCTTTAAATTCCCTGAAATACAGTTCGTGTTTCTTTTTTTGTGCATCTAAATAAATTTCCCTGTCGGTTTTAGTTCCTAACTCACTAGCTTCTAGGGTTTCTATCTTTTTTTGTTCTTCCTCTCTCTTTTTATCGAGTTCGATTTCAAGCTCAGTTTTGGGGATGCTAACGTTATCTCTAACTATTTGTAGATATACCCCGTTATATGCACCGACATGATATTCTGGACCATCTTTAATTAACACCAAATCACCACTCACATAATCATCATTTATTGATTTGATTGGTGGTTGTTTGCTTGCAACCATCTTCTCATTAAGATAATTCAATGCATGTTCATAAATTTCGTAATGAACTTTATAATCGTCATACATTTTAAAACCATCCCATACAAGTCGTGGGTCATATCCTGTTTTATTCCAGAAATCAACCTCTCTTTTTTCCAAATGCATGCTTTCATTAAAATCATCAAGGTCAAAACTCTTAAGTTGAAGCTCATCTTTTAATGGACTAAACTCACCTTTCTTCAAATCACCTGCATTTTCACCTTTTTTAATGATTTTAACAAGTATTTTTTCAGCCACTTCGGGTTCAAACCCAACAAGAATTGTTTTAACCCTTTTATTAAAAGCATCAAGATATTTCTCATAATTATATGTGCCTGTCATCTCAGGATTTTCTTGCAGGTCTTCATTACTAATCAGTGAACAAGCATACCTCATTTCACCTGTTTCCTTATCCTTAATCTCTTTGGAGTCACCATGAGACTTGACATAACCCGTATTAACATAATATATTGTGCTATCCAATTCAGGTTCAGGTGGCATGTAGTTGATAACCAACTTCATCTTCTCGTCAACACTATATTCTTTATCAGGATTGGCTCCCAACTTATCCTTGAGTTGCTCAAAAAGTTCAGTTGCCTTTCTCTCACGTCTTTGAATTATCAACTCCATGTGAGCTTGCTTACCCTTTTGTCTGCCGTTCTTATCAGTACCTCGGTTTTTATATGCTTTGAGGCTGTTTTTCATCTTACTCTTACTTGCAATCTTCTTCAAAGGAATCTGCATGTATCTAATGTCTTCGGCATAGCTGTTGTAATACTCAACAAATTCCCTACCCTTACCATGCAGTATCAATTCGAGACCCTTATCAATAAATTCCTCAATATATTCAGGCATCACCTTAGATTTAATGGTGTTACCTGTCAATTTTATTTTCTCTTTCATCTCACCACTCTTCTTATCCTTAACAAGTGAAAGTGTGGCGTAGTTAATCCTGGCGAGGTTCAGACACGACAGACTCTCCCCATCATCATCAACACTCATATAAGGTGGTTTCATTTCGGTAGCATTAAACAACTCGATTAAAGCACCAATGCCCGTTTTGCCACCATATTGCCACATGTCGGCAATTAATCCCTCAGTTTCTCCCTCACTTATTCCCTCATCACTTACTCTAATTGTGGTATAATCAGGTATTTGGAAGTTCACACCATCAGTTACACACAGTAAGGCAACACAACCAAATTTCGAGAACCAATAAATTGCATGTCTTAACTCAATACGAGCTACTGATGTAATTCTTGCAGCACATACGTTATCAGACCAGTTGAAACTGATGTGAGAACCTAACGCACCGTAAAGTGAGTTGTTCAAAATCTTGATAGGTAATTGTTTAACTTTGAACATCGCAATGTCTTCTGAAGTCAATAAGTTATTGATATACCTGACGTGAACTTCAGGGTCGAGTTGACGTAGTAAATCAACTTCTTCTTCATCCAATTCAGCACCATTACCCATTTTCTTATAAATGTTACGAGTGGTTGTCATGTATAACAACATTTTCTTCATAACACCCGTGATGTCAAACATCGGAAAGACATCATCGGTTAATTGAATAAATGGATATAGTGATGCGTAGTCAATCTTTATCAGTTGTTCACTATAACCCTTTTTATAGCATCTAGCCAAGCCACCACCGAATTGTTCATACTTGTCGGGAATTGGAATCGCCAAATCATTCTCAAAACTCCATGCGGTCAGAAGCAGGTTCCAAATACTTGCAGTACCCATTGTACAGATTCTCTGATAGGTTGTTGGAACAATTTTGGCAAGCATGAATGACGATTGGTTATAGAGTTCATCAACCTGCTCGGTTTCCCAAAGGTCATCAAGCAGATACTGCTTTACAAGTTTCCTACCACCAATGAAAATGCTGAGTTTTTTCTCAACACAATTATCCATATACCATTTAACAAAACCCTTATTTTCATCAAGGAAGCGATTTCTATATTGAAGATATTTTTCATCACCAAGACTGTCTTTATTGACTTGAAGTTTATGTAAATTGGTTGCAACTCCTTGATACTCATCAGGTATTTCAACATATTCATTCTTCTCATTAATTAGAAACACCTTATTTTCATTATAAAATCTACCGATATCATTATCTTCACCTTTGATATAGGTTCTGTTTTCTCTTGCGAACTTCTCAAATTTGGCAATATACTTCAGACCAGTTTTCTTAATATCGGAATTTACTGCTTGTGTTCGCTTGGCTGCATGAAGTGTGTCAATGATTGAATAACCCCACATTTCGGTAGCAGTATATTTATCAGTGGTATTACCATACTTAACACTTGTATTGCCCCTTCTTTTCAGATTAAAACCTTCTTTAAGTCCGTTTGGAACCTTTGTGGTGTCCATTTTTAATATCCCTGCTCTCCCAAGAATATAGTCAAAGTCAAAAGTTTCTGAGTTGTGTCCCAAAATAACGGCAGGTCTTTTATAGTCGATTAAATTGAAGAAATCTTGAATTAATTTGATTTCAGAATCGTCATCATCACGCTTATCAACTTCCAATATGGTTTCAAATCCCCTATTATCTCTAACACCAATTGCGAACATTCTGGAAATCTGATACCTAAGACCTGTGGTCTCGATGTCAAATGTCAGGCGATGAACTTCTTTATATTGTTCATAACCCTTATAAAGTCTTGATTGTGTTGATATGAAGAACTGTTCTGTGGTTCGAGGTGAGTGAAATAAGTCACGATTCTTATAAACAATCCTACCTTTTTCATCCCTCACAATTTGACCACTTTCGTCAAAAAGTTTTTCAAACGGGTCGATTCCACCATCCCTGACATAATTAATGATGTCGTTATAGCACCTATGGCTCGTCACTTTGTAACAATAGCCATCAAGCAGTCTTTTTTGATTACCAGTTTTTAATTTGGTTATTGTGATGCCATATTTTATTTCTTTGCTTCTAATATATTCACCATCCTTGCCAGGATATAAGACCCTACCGAGCCTCGATATGTCCTTCATATACATGAAAGGCACATACCTTATGTTCTCGATTCTTGGTTTTTGATTGGGTTCGTGTATCACGCATTCAGCGATATCCGTTCTTGGGTCGGTTTCGACATTAACCAAATATTTTATATCGTTATTATAACCTTCAAGAAATCCTTTGATTTCACCTAAAACCTTATGTTTGTTCATTCTGTTTTTTTATTAATCTGTATGTCAATTTCTTTGTTTTCGGGTTGAATCTATATTTGATGTTCTCAAATTTAAATTCGTTGGTTTCTAATACTTTTCGTGGGTCATTGGGAAATATACCTGACAACCAAAATGCGGATATCGAATTTTTTGCCACGACCTTAAAGTAAGCATCTTTTTTTCTAATTTCAAAGTCTAAATTTTCTGCAACACTTTTTTCTTTTAAAATATATTCCAACATTGTAACAAATGCCACGTAAATATCGGCTTCGAAATCTTTATTTGAAATATCTGCACCAAACATCAGCGACTTAAATAAAAAATCCTGAAACGGATTTTCATCCAACTTATACGTCCTTCCCATGCTTCTCCTTAATTTTCTGAATCACTTCTCTTAAAACAGATTCACTTACATTTGATGTATAATCTTCGTTATCAATTACCTTCACAATTTCCTTACGCTTGCCCTCAATAGCAGAGAACACGTAATCATCCATCGTGTCAGGAAATATCAACACGTAGATATTTACGGCATTCTTTTGACCAATACGGTGTAGTCTGTCACTAACTTGGTCAAATTCGCCAACTGAAAACGGAAGTGTTATGATAAACAGCTTACTGGCAGCAGTAAGTGTTAACCCATAATTACAGGTTTGAATACTACCCAAGAATCCCTTTATTGTACTAAGTATGTCTTGGAATGTCTTAACCATGTCAGCACGCTCTTCCAAGTCTTTCACATCACCAGTATGAAGAACAGTAACGTCTCCAAGTTTTTCATGCAATTCTTTAAGGCTGTCTTTGAAATAATCGACAACAACAACCTTTTCACCTGTTTGGAAGACATTATCAATTAATTCAAGCGCATGTTGCACCTTAATTGTTGCAAGATATTGTCGGAGGCGAAGCATTATTGTCAATGGATTGCCCGTTGGATTTTCCTCGAACTCATTTGCGACACCTGCTTCGATTTCATTGTAAACTCGTTGTTCCTCATCAGTCATTTCCAATATGATGCGTTGATACGTTTTATCAGGTAGGTCTTTAAGGGCATCTACCTTACGCTTTCTATGAGTAAATGGTGCAATTTTATGAAACAATTCTTCGAGTTTTTGACTCATCGTATCAACATGATACCCCCAACCTTCTTCATCACGAGTCATTCCACAATAATATTCTTGGAAATATTTCTTTGTTGCGAAATCAACATCAGATATTTGATTCATGACAGTATATAGTTCATACGCACGGTTTGGAGCAGGTGTTCCCGATAAGAAAATTTTACTAACTTTCCCATCCCTAAAAAGTTTCGACCTGAAAGTAGCTTTAAAATTCTTATACGTGTTGGATTTAGTGTTTTTGAGTTTTTGTGATTCGTCACAGATAACAGCATCAATATCACTAACACCCAACTTCTTCCATTTGGTGATAAATTTCTTTTCTTTGGTATTCTTGGGGTTAAAGAAGTCGTAATTAACAATAATGTACTTAGCTTCTTCAATCCCACAATCATTATTTTTCCAATTTATGATGTGTGCGGTGCTATCTGTAAACTTCTTAACTTCGTAATAGAAATTGAACTTCAGTGAGTTTGGCGTTATAACAAACACCTTCTCAAAACCATTCATTTCAACATAGAGTATAGCACTGAGTGTCTTACCCAATCCCATTTCATGTGAAATCAGCGTACTACGTGTGGCATTCATAAACATCGCACTGACAATCTGATGTGGGTATAGCTTTACTCCTTCTTTCAGTAAGGCATGCATTTTCTCGCTATAATCCACATAACTTTCTTCGAGGTCTTGCTTATATTTAACCCAATGGTCTTTCTTGATGTTGAGGTCAGCAATGAACTTACGCTTTTCAATTTCCTTGACTTTGAGCTTCTCGACTTGTTCAATGAAAATTTTACGACTAGCATCATTTCCGAAATCAAAATGAATCTTTTTTGAATTCTTGTACCTTTTGATTAATGCAAATAATGATGCCGTGCTGACTTCCCACAACACCATACCAGCATTCCACTTACGAGTTTCCTCTGGAAGATTCTTTATTCGTTGTATGAGTTGGTCATTAATGGGGAATCGGAGATAGTACCACTGTCTCTTTCTGATTCTCTCACAATGAACAACGAATGGTGGCATCTTTAATTCCATATCTTGATTTAAACCACAAATATATCCAATTATTATCGATATTACAATGATTATTCAAAAAATCTTTCACAATGAACAACAAAAAGATTATTCAAGTATTTATTTTAAAAGTAATTAACGATGAAATCAGGTGTTTATATAATTAAAAATTTACTTAACAATAAAGTATATATTGGTAGTTCTAAAAATGTTGATGAACGGTGGGTGAAACATAAATTTACATTAAATAATAAAAAGCATTGTAATGGGCATTTAAATAGGGCATGGAATAAATATGGTGAAAATAATTTTAAGTTTTCGGTCATCGAATATGTCGAATTAGATAATTTGATTGAAAGAGAACAATATTATATTGATTATTATGATGCTTGTAATCAAAACATCGGATATAATATTGCACCCAAGGCTGGTAGTAATTTAGGGTGGTGTCCATCGGAAAAAACCAGAAAAAGAATGAGTGAAAGCGCAAAGAAAAAACCGCCAGTCACCGAAGAAACTAAAAAGAAATTAAGTATCGCACGTATGGGGAATAAAAATGCGTGTCGTATTGTAACTGATGAGGAAAGAAAGAAGATGTCGGAATCGCATATCGGTATTAATCGAGGCGAAAAAAATGGTATGTCAATTACAAATAAGGATGAAGTTATTGCAATGAGAAATGATTACGATAATGGGATGTCGATATCTGAAATAATGATAAAATATGATAAAAAGAACTCATTCACATATCAAATCGTTAAACGATTAAGATGGAAGTGGTTAGATTAAATTTTAAGGACAAGTGCCAGGCACGACATATATCGTGTTATCATCTGTCAAATCTTGCCCATTATCACTTGGTGGTGGGAAGTATGTTGTGTCCGTAGTAACGACATAAACGGTATCAGCAGTTGTTATATCCTGTGTGTTATTACCACTTAAAGGAAAATAGGTTACAGCACTCGGAGCGATGTACCAAGTCGTTCTTTCGGTGATGTCTTGTGAGTTATTACCACTTAACGCAATATACGCAGTCGTTCCTGCTGGTGCAACATAGATGGCTAACTCATTTGTTATATCCTGTGAATTATTACCAGACAATGGGAAATATGTGCTATCAGTTGGAGTAACGTAATAAACATACTCATTCGTTATATC